>UMLD01001489.1_pt1 | contig 19747 bp, 14 predicted proteins | sample 1966491 | NCBI WGS metagenome assembly UMLD01 (sample SAMEA4836191, study PRJEB28245) | human gut metagenome | biome: gut microbiome; material: fecal sample | place: Denmark | collected 2008
TCATAGGGTACGGTTCCTTCGGCGACCCTTTTTTCGTACCAACCGTGAATGTCCGATTCACCGGAAGCAGACGCTCGGAAGCCCACAAAGCAGTTCTGAACGTCCGTTTCGGCGGGAACGGCACTCGTGGGGCCTGACATACAGAAGGGAACCGAAATGATCATCAACGGCAAGGAAGAGGACGTCGCCACGCCGATCACCGTGGCCGAACTAGTGGAGCAGCGCGGTCTGCGCGCCGACCGCGTGGCCGTGGAGCTCAACGGCGAGATCGTGCCGCGCGCCCAGCGTGCGCAGACGCAGCTCAAGGGCACCGACACGTTGGAAATCGTCACGTTCGTGCAGGGCGGCTGAGCACAGCAGCGAAACAAACCATACGAACGGAAACGAGAATACGAGAACAACCATGACTTTTGAACCATCCGCATCGCAGGCGCAGATCGACGCCCGCCAGCACGCTTTCGACAACCAGCCCGACCCGGCCACCCTGGTCAGCCGCGAGGAGATCCGCGCGGCCCTGCTCGACCGTCACACGGCCGCCACGCAGGACAAGCTCGACGCGGCGCACGTGGCCATTTGCGGCTGCGGCGGCCTTGGCTCCACCATCGCGGTGGCGCTGACCCGCATCGGCGTCGGCCATCTGCACTTGATCGACTTCGACCGCGTGGATATGACGAACCTGAATCGCCAGCAGTATTTCCTGAAGGACCTCGGCCAGTACAAGACGGAGGCGCTGCGCAGCAATCTGCGCCAAATCAACCCGTTCACGGACATCACCATCGACACCGTCAAGGTGACCGACGAGAACGTGCCGACGCTGTTCGAAAACGAGGACATCATCTGCGAGGCGTTCGACGTGCCGGAAAACAAGACGATGCTCGTCAACGCGGTGCTGGAGAATCTGCCGAGCAAGAAGCTCGTCAGCGCGTCCGGCATGGCCGGCTTCCGCAGCTCCAACCTGGTGAGCACGCGTCGCGTTTCGAAGAACTTCTACTTCTGTGGCGATGGCGAGACGGCTCCGGTACCGGGTGCCGGCCTGATGGCGCCGCGCGTGGGCGTGGTCGCCTGCCACGAAGCGAACATGATCACGCGACTGATCCTCGGCGAGGAAGACGCCTGACGCACTGCTACGTTACTCCACTGCCGTAATCGAAATTTTTATTGCGATTACAAACGCACGTTGCACACAACACAACAGCGACGCAACGGCAACACAAGCAGCACAGCAATCGTAACAACAGCAACACCAAACACCCCCAACGAAAGGAACCGACGATGAGCACCGAAAACACCATCACCACCGCAGCCGCCGACGTCGCGGCCGCGCCGAACGCCACGCTCGACGAGCTGGTCGGCACCACCACGAACACGGCGATCCTGCCTGAGCCGGACGCTCACGCGTACGACGAGATCGCCACCGGCGACGCCGACCCGCTGATTCTCGGCGGGCACAAGTTCACGAGCCGTTTCATCCTCGGTTCCGGCCGTTACGACCTGAACCTCATCAAGGCCACCATCGAGAACGCGGGCACGCAAATCGTCACCATGGCGCTGCGCCGCTGCCGCACCACCGAAAACAACCTGCTCGACTACATTCCGAAGGGCATCACCATGCTGCCGAACACGTCGGGCGCGCGCAACGCGGAGGAGGCGGTGCGCATCGCACGTCTCGCGCGCGAGGTGTGCCAGACGGACTTCGTGAAGGTGGAGATCGAGCACGAGTCGAAGTACCTGCTGCCTGACAACGAGGAGACCATCAAGGCCACGGAAAAGCTGGCGAAGGAAGGTTTCGTGGTCATGCCGTACATGTTCCCGGATCCGATCGCGGCGAAGCGTCTTGAGGACGCGGGCGCAGCTTGCGTGATGCCGCTCGGCGCGATGATCGGCTCGAACAAGGGCCTGCGCGCACGCGATTTCATCGAGGTGATCATCAAGAATGCCAACGTTCCGGTGATCATCGACGCGGGCATCGGCCGTCCGAGCCAGGCCGCGGAGGCCATGGAGATGGGTGCGGACGCGGTGATGGCATACACGGCGATCGCATCCGCCGGCAACATTCCGCTGATGGCGCGCGCTTTCAAGAATGCGATTGAGGCCGGCCGTGAAGCGTACCTGTCCGGCCTGGGAAAGGTTACGGAGGACCACGCCGTCCCGTCCAGCCCGACGAACGAGGCCGACTACATCGGCTGATTCGCGCCGATTTCGTACGATTCGTGCACTAACGTTTCGCACTGTTTTATTGCGATTACACGACGAGGGTCGGTGGAGACGCACATTTTCGCAAGGTTTCCACCGGCCCTCTTTCGTCGGATGCGCGGCACGTAGCGCAACGCGCGCATGCCACGCATACCGCAGCGACAGGCAATACGTCTACTTCCCTAGAGCCGCCTTCAGGTCGCGGTTCTGGAATCGCTCGTGCAGCAGGCAGTAGCCGCCGAACACGACGAGCCACAGCAGGCCGGCGATGGCGGAACCGCGCGTATCTGCGGACAGGAACAGCGTGACGTACACGAACACGTAGAACGCAATCGCAATCCAGTCGCACACCTGCCATGCCGGCATGACGAAGCCGTCCGGCAGGAAGTCGGCGCTTTGACGGTAGCGGCGGTGCGCAAGCATCGTCAGCACGTAGATGAAGATCACGACGGCGCTGGCTGCGGAGGCGAACAGCACGAACGCGCCGGAAACGCCCGGAATCGCGTTGATCAGCGGGGAGAACAGGATCATGCAGCCGGACACGATAATCGCCTTCGCCGGAACCTTGCGGTCCGACACTTCGCCGAGACGCTGCATGGCGGGCGATTCGGAATCCTGCGCGAGCTGGTACAGATGGCGTCCAGCCGAGTAGATCAGCGAGTTAAGCGCTGACGCGGCTGCGGTGATCACCACGAAGAACACGAGCGCGGCAGCCCAGTCGAGGCCCGCGTACTTAAACACCATGATGAACGGGGAGCCGAACGAGCCGTCCGCGTTCTGGTGGAAGTTGCGCCACGGCACGATCGCCATGATGGCCACGAGCGCGCCCACGTAGAAGATGAGGATGCGCATGATCAGCTCGTTGACGGCTTTCGGCAGCACTTTGCGCGGGTTCTGCGTTTCCGACACGGTCACACCCACGAATTCGATGAGCTGGTAGGCGAAGAACACCATCTGGAAGCTCATGAAGAAGTTCATCCAGCCATTCGGCGCAAGCTGGAAGCCGTCGGCAATGTTCGTAAGGCTCACAGTGGCACCGGAAACCGTGCCGTCCACGCCTTCGATATGCGTGGCCGGGTAGCTGAAACCGAGGAACAGCATCACCACGGCGGTGACAATCAGACCCACAATCAGCGTGATTTTGATCATGGAGAACCAGAATTCCGCCTCGCCGAACACTTTCACGGCAATGAGATTGATGCCGGTGAGCGCCACGAGGAAGCACAGTTCGATAAGCCATTTCCACGCGTTGAGGTCTATGCCGAACGTACCGAAGAACGTGACGAAATACGTGCTGACGGCTGTGATTTCGGTCATGCCGGTCAGAATGAGCACGATCCAGTACGTCCAGCCGGCGAACTTGCCCCACCCGCGGCCGAGATAGCGCGTGATGAAGTTGATGAAGGTGTGCTGGCTTGGGTCGCTGTACATCATTTCGCCGATGGCGCGCATGAGCAGGAACATGATGAGGCCCACGCCGATGTACACGAGGATGATGCTCGGTCCGGTCAGCGCGATCGACTTGCCGGAGCCGAGGAACAGGCCGGTGCCGATGGTGCCGCCGATGGCGATGAATTGGACGTGGCGGTTTTTCAGGCCGCGTTCCATGTCGTTGCCTTTGTCGAGGCTTTCGACGGATTTGATTTGTGCGGTTTCCGTCGCGTCGGACGTGCTTGTACCAGTTTTTCCGGTTTTCGTATTCCCAAAAGTCATAATGTTCACACCCTACCGCGTCAACCGCACAATCTCTGCCGTTGTTCGTACCGCGAAATGCGCTATATGTGGCAGATTCGCATCTTTTCCAAAAAACGCTTTGCGACGGGTGGAGTCAGCTTGCCAAGGTTTTCAGCTTGCCACGGAGCGATTCGTTTTCGCGTTCCAGCTCGTCGATGCGCCGAGCCTGTTGTTTGATGATGACAAGCGCCGTCTCGCTGTCAAGGCCGCTGCTCGCGCTGAGAGGTGCAGGCGGCACGGCGATGGCAGCCGCATCGGATGGGACGGGCACGTCAGCGGATATACACCCCCCCCCCGACACGTTCGCCCCGTCCAGCGAATTCGGAGCATTTTCAATATTTGCCTTATCGGGATTGGCGATTCCTGCGATGTCGTCGAGTTTCTCCTTGCGCGTCACCGCATGAACATACAGGTTGACGAGCTCCGTAATGATTTCGCCGTTACTCATGTTACTGCTACCGTTCACGAATTTGAGGACGGCAGCCTTCCAACGCGCCACACTTCGTTCTATACGTTTATACCCAATCAGTTCCGGCGGCAATCCCGCCTCGCGGAAGATTTTGGTCGGCGATTCCCCCGCAAGATACCGTATGACACACACCTGTTTGAAAGCGTTGGAGTACGTGATGCGGTCTTTCGACACGTTAGCCACCGCCGGCAGATCCCGCAACATTTGGAGCTCGTCCATGCTGAATGATCCTCCACCGCGCATCGTTTTACCCCCTTTGCTATACCCCGTGATGAAGCAAGTGTATATCCGACTTCTCACAAGCAGCTTTTCAAATATTGCTGACCGTATATTGCTTCAACCGATCGGCCACACGTCAATGCGGGCGATTATGGAATACCCACAACCGCCCGCATTGACTTTTATTGTGAGTGAGTCAATTCACAACTCACTCACACCGAACGCATGCGCTCAGTACGTGCGGCGACGACTCTTGACCGCCACAGCCACGCCAGCGCCACCCACCAGCAGCGCCACGACGGTGAACAACACGGTTCCCGCGGCACCGGTCAGCGGCAGCTGAGTGACAGACTTGACGTTCAGCACGGTAGCGGTGGCATTCGCAGTGGTGTTATTGACCGGTTGGACCTGACGAAGGGCATCCGGCTCGAAGGTGATGAGACCTTCATCTGTGATCTTCACATTGAAAGTGACCCTGAAGTTCTGGGCGTAGCCGGTCGGAGCCTGAGTCTCCACAACCGTGTAGGTTCCTGCCGCAAGACCCGCGACCTTCACCAAACCATCATTCTCAGTAATGAACGTCTTGGCATCATTCTGATTGGAAACAAACGACCACGCACCGTCCTCAGCCTGCTTAAGGAACTTGCCCTCCGCATTCTTGACAACGAACTTGGCGCCGGCTAGAGGCTTGGCCTCATTCCCTTCCTTGCCAATCTTCGTGAACTGGAAACCGTAGGTCTTAAGGACAGTCTTGCCTTCACCGCTGGTACCATCCTTGGTGGTGATTGTGGCCTTGTTGTCCACACTGCCGCTCAAGCCATCCAACGCATCCTTGGTGACGGTGCCCTGGTACGACACGACGATCGTCCTACCGGCCAGCGTTGTGGCATCGGCAAAATAGATGGTCGTGGTGGTGCCGGATTGAGCATTGCCTTCCTGCGTTATCATGTACAGATCGGGATTCACAGTAGTATGATCTCCGAACTGGACCGTGAAGGCACTCTTTGCCGCAATCTGCAAACCTTTGGACGCAGTATCGGTAATGGTAAAGGGGTACGCATCCCAGCCAGCCGCAGCATGAGGAACGTCCGCGGCCACAGTGAAGTCCACGGTGTCGCCCACCTTTACGCTCTTACCGTTCACATCCACGTCATTCATCCGGGCGAACTTGAGCGGCTCGTCGGTCGGATTCGCGTTCTTCGCGTTGAACTGGCCTTCAGTCGTGATGTTGCCCTGACCGGTCGTCGTATCGGCCGCAATCCTCAGATTGGACAGTCCATTGACGGTGGTGGCCACCACAGCCGGAGTTCCCGACGTCACAGTCGTTTCGCCAGCCTTGGTGAACGTATCCTTCACCAGATACCAGCCTTCTCCGTTCACATTGACCGCCTGGCTCGTATTTGCCTGCTCCGTAGTTACGGTCAGGCCAGTACCATCAGGTCCTGCCGGCGGAGTAATTCCAGCCAAGGTCTTGGCGAAGACACGGAGCTGATCCGCAGTGAACGTCGCCACATAGGCGGCTGGATTATCCTTGTACTCTGTCGGGATGCCGTTGTGGCTTCCATCAGCCACATCAGCAGCGGTGGTCACAGCTCCCTTCCATGCGTCAACCGTTTTCACTTCGACCGAGCCATCGCCAGGATTCTCAAACATGGCAAACTTGTATGGCGTGTACGTATGGCCTTCCTGTGCGTGGTTAACTTGCAGCAATGGAGCATCATCAGCCTGTGCGGCGGCGACGCCGATGGCCATGCCGCTCAGCAACGTTGCCGCGGCGGCCAGCCCTGCGAAAAGCTTCCTCATCTTCATGAGAATCTCCTCTTCCTTGATTGTTGGTTACTGTTTTCTGCAATCGCGGGAGGCGGGAACCCAACGCGCCCCCGCGATCCGCAAATCCTGTGTTATTCAGCTGAGCCGCTTCTTACGTCTCCACTGGTCGGCCGCAGCGACGGCGAGCAATGCCAGCACGCCAACTCCGCCGGCCGCAATCTGCCACCATCGTTCCGCACCCATGCGGCCCGTCAATGGCAGTGACGATGCCGAAATGTATTGGTTGGTGAACAGCATTGGCTGGGTCTCGTCCCAATTCGAACCAGCGGCACCATAATCGGTTTTCAGCTGGGTCACGGATTCGACAACGGCCTTCCATTCACCGGACGTTCCGTCTTTCATCACGGACACGACCACCCGGTATTCCGCCTGCGAGTAATACATTGCGGAAGCATTACCAGCGTTCTCCGTCACAAGATATGTGTACTCGGCTTCACCTGCGTCATACGTGATGTCGCCGAAGTAAGCAACGTGATCGTCAGACGAATCGCGTTTCACCGTCACCGTGCACGCCGACTGGTTCTTGCAGGAAGCTGGCATCGGCGCGTCTGGATTGGAATCGTCTGCCTTCAGCTTGAAAGTGAACTCGTCGGAATCCTTCCAATCGCGGCCGACCAGCTCCTTCTTCACGCCAATTGCGTTCTTCAACGTGGCCGTCTTCAACGTGTTGGTGATGACTACTGTGGCGTTCTGCGATGCCGTGGATTCCGGCACCGTCACCACATTGCCGTCAGCGAGAGCACCATTGCCGACTTTGTGCTGGTAGGAGGCCTGCCACTGATGGTTCTCCGGTTCGGTTTCCGTCACCGTGTACGTTTTCGCGGCACCGGCCGGAATGATCACATCCGTGGACCAGTTTCCGTTCGCATCCGGCTTCAACGTGACTGTCTTGTAGCTATTGCCACCTTGCTTGATATCCACCGTGATGCTTTCCGGCTTGTCACCGTCTCCACTCCACTGCTTTTCGATATGCAGCGTCGAGGAAACCACCTGGATCACCGGATGCGGATACGGATTGCCGCCGCATGCATGATCCACGCCATCGGCCGAGTACGCCAGGCACGCGGAATCGTTCGCATGGAAACCCGGCTGGTTCGAGGACGTGGCGTTTCCCGGCAGATCGGTGTTCGCGTCACCCTTTACGCCGTCATATCCATCCTTACCGGCGTTCAGGTTGGCGGCATACTCGTCATACGCTTTCTGCGTGGGTTTCACGTTGTATTCCAGCGTGTATGTCACGTTGTTGACCAGAGGCTTCAGGAATGCGACCGTGAATTTCTTCGTGCTCGCGTCATACGTCAAGGTGTAATCGACATTCTTAGTCAAGGAGACCACCTTGCCGGAAGCATCCTTGGCAACGACCTTGTAGTTGCTATCCGCAAGCTCGACATAGCCGGAGAGCGTGTCCTCCATGGTCACCTTGGTGTATGCGGACGTGGTAGTCTCACTTTTTTCAATCTCGTCGAAGATGGTATTCAGCTCCGAAGCGTTCGTCGCGCTTTTATAATAGCCGGCTTCGATATTCCCTTCACCGCGCTGGTTGTATTTCGTTGCCTTTGGGAAATTGCTGGACACCGCGTGCATGAACTGGTTCTCGTTACCTTGGATCGAGGAGGGATCAGCACCGGAAAAAACACCGATGGAATACACCGTGGCGCCACCATCTTTCAATTCCTTGGCAGCTTCGACGGCCTTATTTGCCACTTTACCCTCGAAGCCACTAGACGATGTAGGCGAACCATCCGTGAAAAAGATAACGACCTTCTTCGCATCGGTTCGAGCACTGCCCATCATCTTGGCCGCAAGATTGAATCCATTGTCGGCTCGGGTGGCGCCAGCGGCTTTGAGTTTGCTGACTTTGTTCTTCAGACCGTTCATATCCGCAGTCAGATCGCTAACGATTTGGGAGTAGTTGTAGGTGTACCCACCACTTCGGTACATGTCATCCCCGATTTTGTCCGTTTTATCGCCGGCGAACTTCACCAGTCCAACGCGAACCAGTTCGGAACCGGCCTCCGTATTAGTATTCGCAGCTTCATCAAGAAATGCTTTAACCGCTTCTTTCAGTGCGTCTAACCGCTTGGTCCGATCCGTCTTACTCATCGGGTCATCCATCGAACCGGACACGTCCAACACCAGCGTGAAGTCGATCGGCTGGGTGGTGGTGACCGTGGTGGTGCTGGAAGCGCCCTTCACATCCACGTTCACGGTGTAACTGCCATTATCGTTCTTCTTGATGCGCTTATGCTTCTCCGGAGCGCCCAACTGAGAACCGGTCTCGTTCTGCGCAACCGACTGCGCCCGATTTGCTCGCGCAATCGGTTGAGCGGACAACGTAACTGGCTGCTCATCAGATTGTTGTTCAGATTGTTGTTCAACCTCCTGCTCAACCCACTGCTCAGTCTCTTCTTTCGTTTCTTGTTCGACTTGCTGGTAAGCCTCTTGATCTGACGGCTGCTCTTGCTCTGACGGCTGCTCTTCTCCCACCATCAAATTTTGTTCCACCGGCTGTGAATCCTCTTGCCCAGATTCTTGCAATACCGGCTGCTCGATTTGTTGTTCCAAGGCTCCCGTGGCATCTTCCGCCGCCGCTGACGAAGCAGTGACGCACCCCACGCCGGCGAGCATTGCGACCGTCGCGACGGCCGCAATGACACGACGCGTGAACAGACCTGTGCCCCTCGCCCTGTTTCGCTCAAAGACGTGTCTCATACGTCAACCCCCTTGTACCGTTAAGCGATCGGGGAAATACCTTCCTCCTTCGACCGGTATATTTGATGCGTCTTCGCTTCACATACCGTCCGACAATCGCTTCGTTGCCTAAACCTTAAGGAGAAAAACAGAGGGATACATACCCTCCCAACGAGGTAATCAAGGGGATATACTTTCCTTGAAATCACACATATCATCGCGATTCTAGAGTATTCTTGCCCCCGTAAATCGCGATGCAAAAACTATAAGCAAACGTTGTCATGCCTCTTTCAGAATTTTCCTCGACAAAAAAGCATCTGTCAAGTGCAACATTAACGCCATCAACCCCTAGTTGCGCTTTGGCCACCAAGCGGCATGCCTACGGACATACCACGGACAGCGGAGCAGCCAAACCAACAACAAACCGACCAGCAACGTGGCAGCTGACACCACGCCCGCAATCACACGCACATCTTTTGCCGCATCATCCTCCGCGGGAATCTCTTCGGGAATGGCGGAACGTAATGCCGAAACCAACAGACGATGCGTATTCACACCGTACGGAGTGCATGTCATCAACGTGACCCGATCCTCGCCAGAGGTAATCTTCAATTGCGATGTGTCGTTAGGGTCGATTTCGGTAATACGATCCACCATATAGCCAAGCGTATGGCCCATCACATCGATATAGAAGTAATCACCAACCCGCATCTCATCCAAACGCGTAAACATTGAGGCTTCAACCAAACCCCGATGTCCGGTAATCACCGCATGCGTATCCTTGCCACCCACCGGCAGACTACTGCCATACAAATGCCCCGCACCGGACGCAAGCGTTTGCTCCGACGTGCCATGGTAGATCGGCAAATCCACAGAAATCTTTGGAATGCGGATGGAACCCATCACGCCATCGCCAGTATCCAGCAAACGCTGGTATTCCGCGTCTTTGGAGCTAGCGGAATCCTTGTTACCATCGCCAGTGGCGTCTGCGCCCGTCGAGCTGGAACCAGAACCGTCGCTGGAGCCAGACTGATTGTTGTTGTACAACTCGGCGAGCGGATCCTCAGCCTCGCCAATCACCGGCTGCCCCGACTTGGCGAGACGCTTGTTGTACGCCCCAGCCGCGGCGAATGCCTCGTCGGCCTGCGGATACGGCCAACCCGCGACGCTCTGTTCGGAACGGGCGGACGTGCTCGCCAGCTTTTGCGCGGACTGGTATTGCAGCACTTTCGGGAAAAGACCAATGCCGATTGCGGAGAAAATCAGCACCGCCGCAAGCACACGCAGGGCAATGGATCTACCCACGTCGGCGCGACGCTCGCGAATTTCTTCGGACACATCGGTCGCCTCGGCGAACGTCGGCGGAACGTAGGTGCGCATATCTTGCGACTCGCTGCTTCTCGACCCGCCACACGTGCCTCCTCGCAAAATGCCTGCCATCAGTTTAAGCCCCCTTGAACCACCTAGTACAGGGACATTATATGGCGTTCCGGACGGACTTTGCACCCTACCTAGTGCGCTTAAGCATGAGCGATTTTCTAAAACTATACTTCTATGACACTGGCTTGGCGGCCAATCTGCTGGGCATCGGAAGGGCGACAGGCCACTGTACGCAGTCGAGGTCAAATCGTCCGCCACGTACCGGCCGAGCGCTTTCGAGAACCTGGAGGATCTCGCGCCGATCATGGGAGTGGACACAGACCATCGGTTCGTCGTCTATGGCGGCAGCGAATCCTTCCCCACACGGCACGGCAAAGTGCTGGACTTCGACAGTCTCGAGGCTTTAATCTCCTAATCGGACCGATCCCCGGGCCTATCTGGCTTATAGATGGCGGGTGTTGGACGGGAATAGACAGTTCGGGGGCATGTTTTGTACCCCTGAACTGGCAAATAAGGCGCACCATCCGCCATCTATAAGCTAGATAGCATAAGTCAGGCCTCAGCGGAGGCAGGATTGGGCCCGACTTCCTTGTCCAGCTTGTTGCGCAACCTCACCACATCGCGCTCGAGCTCGTCGATACGACGAGCCTGCTGCCTGATAATAATGCCGGCCGTATCACCGTCGAACAGTCCGAGAGACAACGGATGAACGTCATTCGACGCAGCCGTTGCGGCAGGCTTCGGCTCAGTGGCCGTATTGGCGATGTCTTCAAGACTCCGCCTCGTCGCCAACGCACGCTTATACCGCGCCGCAAGCTGCGCTATGATCTCACCATCGGTCATGGTGTCGCTGCCGCTCACCGACTTGATGGCCGCATCCTTCCACCGCGCCACACTGCGCTCGATACGCTTGTAACCAACCAATTCCGGCGGCAGACCCGCTTCGCGGAAGATCTTGGTGGGCGACTCCCCCGCAAGATATCGGATAGTGCACACCTGTCTGAATGTGTCGGAATAGGTGATACGATCACGAGTCACATTGGAAACAGCCGGCAATCCACGCAACAGCTGAATCTCCTCGTCACTGAATGCTCCCCCACTGCGCATCGCAATACCTCCCATTGATGCTTCGTTGCTTTCTTTTGCGGATGTGTCTGCGATTCTATGGCCCTCCTTCCGTGCAATACCCCCACTTCACTCCCCTGACTAACAGCCCCCATAACGGTTCACGTTTCCAGATTCCGTTTGTTGCAACACATCCCACCGAAACGCCTTATACCCTCGAAAAACGCAATGTCCACCCACATCGGGTGGCACGTCCAAAGCAACGCAATATGGCGCAATCCAAGCAATCCCACATGAAATACAGAGCAATACAAAAAGGCCGACCCATAATGGGTCGACCTTAAATCACTCCGAATTGGTGTTCTTAACGAACACCGTCAGAGATGGGCGATCAGGCCTCGGCGTTCTGACGAGACTTGATGGCGATGGTCACGCCAGCGCCAGCCACGAGCAGAGCCACAACGGTGAACAGCATGGTTCCCGCAGCGCCGGTGAGCGGCAGCTGGGTGATGGACTTGATGTTCTTCACGGTCTTGGCGGTGGTGTTGACCAGGCCAAAAGCGTCTTCACCGAAGGTCACATTACCATTCTCGTCAATGGTGACAGTAAACGACGGCAAGAAAGTGTTCATATAACCCTGCGGTGCCTGAGTCTCCGTAACCGTGTAAGTACCTGCCTTCAAGCCAGAGAAGGTGACGTTACCGTTGTCGCCAGAAGTCTGAGTCGTGCCGTATTCCTGACCATTTAGGGTCGGAAGCGCACCAGTCTGGCCGGCAGCAACAGACAGCTTAAAGACTGCGCCTGCAAGCGCATTATTATCGTTATCGCGCTTCGAGAAGCTGAAGGAGAACAGCTTAGTAATTACGGTGTCATAACTACCGTCATTCTTAACCAGCTTGTTGCTCACGTCGTTGCCCGTGGCTTCGGAGTTCACCACAGCCTTGTAAGTAACAACAATAGTCTTACCGGCAAGTTCAGCGAGCTTTGCAGGAATCACCGTAACAGTGAACTCATTTGCACCGTCACCCTTATAATCGGACAAGCTGTTGAAATCAGTAGTGAAGTAATTCGCGAAAGCAACAGAATTCCCATCAACGGTTGCGCTGAAAGAATCAGCCTTGACAGTCAGGCCAACGCTTGGAATATCGTGGAAAACAAACGTTTCCGGCTTCGGGTTAGCCACATGACCCGTCAGGGTATAGGTCAGGGTCTGGCCGAGAGAAACACTCGTCGCGGAGACAGTCTTGCTAGGCTCTTCGACGGCAGAATTCTTGAAATTCACCGTAGTGCCCTTCGTCGGATTAGTGAGCACACCATCCTTGACTTCTCCAGAAGAGACAATCATTGGAACAGCCTTGGTGACGCCAGCAGTCGCATCGGTGTTATCCACGACGAGATAGATACCAGCTGGCAGCGTAACCGTAGCCGAAGTGCCATTCACAGTGAATTCCGGAGCTGGGGTGACAGCAGCCAGATTCTGCTGCTGGGCCAATGCTTCAGCAAACTTACGAGTATTTCCTTCAGCCCACGGACGAGTAATCGACTGATCAAGCTTGCCGTCAGCTAGAGCCTTAGCAAGATTGTCGATGCCGGTCTTGTTGTAATCAGTGCCTAACGCCGTTCCCAATGCAGCATCCACTTGGGTCTTGTTAGCCGCGTAGGTCTGAACACCGTATCCGGCAGAATCGTCAGTACCATACTTGACGTAATCGCCAATCTTGTAGAAATTCAGCGTACGACTAGTCAGCTGAGCCGCATCATCAGCAGTGAACGTGAACGTTGCGGTATTATCCACCACTGTGCCATCAGCCTGTGCGCTGGTTGCGCCCAGGGCCATGCCACCTAGCAGCGTCGCCGCGGCGGCGATGCCGGCGAAAAGTTTCCTCATCTTCATGAGAATCCTCTCTTCCTTATTGTTTGATTACTTGTTTTTGCAATCGCGGGAGGCGGGAACCCAACTTGCTCCCGCGATCCGCAAATTTTGATTTGCCGGCCGGAATGCCCTCAAGTTGGTAGGCATTCCGGCCTCACACAGCAACTCAGACGAGTCGCTTCTTGTTATTCCAAATTTCGGCAGCGCCGATAAGCAGCACCGCGAGTCCGCCGATCACGCCACCGACCAGTAGCCACTGGCGTCCCGTCGCACCACCCGTCAACGGCAGCGCCGACACCGCGACATATCGGTTGGTGAAGGTGACAGGTTCAGTAGCAGCACTTTGCGATTCGGGAACTGCTGCACCGTTGTCATCCAGCACCTTGGTCACGGACTTCACGGAAGCCTTCCACTCTCCGTTGGAGTCCTTCGCGACAGTCACGACAACCTCATACTTCGCCTGCGAATAATGCAATGAAGCGATAGAGCCCTTGACCTCCGTCACGTAATACGTGTAAGAGGCATCGCCAGCGTTGTAAGTGATGTTGCCGAAGGACGCGGTATGGCTGCCCGAATCGGAGTTCACCTTCACCGTACAAGGTTGATCGGCTTCGCACTTATCCGGCAACGGCGCATTGCCCTTCGCCGCCAGAGTGAAATCGAACGTGTCGGAGGTCTTCCACTCGCGTCCGGCCAGGTCCTTCTTCACCGAAATCGCGTTCTCCAGGGCAACCGTCTTCAACGTGTTAGTGATGGTCGCGTTCAACGTGCCCGCATCGGCATTGGAAGACCACACCATCTGCTTGGTCAAGTCGACATTGTTTCCCATATAGGAGACGTCATATCGGTCATCACCAGAGATTTCCGCCACGGAATACGTGTATCCAGGAACCAGGTTGTCGACAGTCGTCTGCCAATCATTGCCCTTATTCAGCGTGATTACGCCACCGACGTTCTCCAGCTGAGCATTGGAATCGCCGCTCTTCTTACGCTGCAACTGCACCGTAACGGAACCGTCATCATGCTTGCTCGCACCATCCGACCATTGCTTGACGATCTTGATCTTGCCGAGCTTCACCTGCACCACAGGATGCGGATACTCGACTTCAGTCGGTGCGCATGACGTAGTTCCATTAACCTCGGTAAGCACGCAATAGTTCAATCGCGCGTCCACATTGGAATAGAATCCCGGCTGGCCCGCAGATGCGGTGCCAGTATTCGGCTCTCCCACATTCGGGTATTGCTGGTTGCCGGCATAAGTGGCATAGGCGGCATCGCTTGGCTTGACCTTGAAGGATACGTCGATGCTGTCGGCTTTCTCTGCGACGATGCCGTCATTGCCGTTAAACGTCACCGTCACCGTGCGATTGCCAAATTGATCGACACCGTACGTGGCCGTATATCCGCCCGTCATATTGCCGTTTTTCACCGTCACATACTGTGTGATATCGGCACCGTCGGCCACGCCAGCGAAATCGACCGGGTCGACCCACTGGGACAAGGTGTCAGTGATGGAGAAGACCTTGATCTTCGCGGATGAGGTGATGCTGGAATAGATCTGGTTGAATGCTTTTGTCAGATTCTCAGCATTCGTGCCATCGAATTCCTTACCGTTCACCGCACTGGCTTCACGGGCGAAATCGGACATTCTATTGGCGTCAGTCGAAGCCTTCACCACATAAAGCGAAACATTACTCTCCCGCCTGTTGGCCTCGGCCAGAGCGGCAGCATAGTTGTAACCGTAGTAATTATCACTACCCTCGGTACCTGCACCATGCACACCCTGAGGTGTAGTACGCCAATCATCATCAGGATTGCACCCTTTTTTGCTGCACCCAATCGGATAATTGGATATACGGAACGTCGGATTGCCGTCAGACAAGAAAATGATGTGCTTCTTCACACCCGTGCGTCCTTGCAGATCATTCGCCTGCTTAAGCGCAGCCTCCCAGTTGGTTCCACCATCAGGTCTGCTGGACACAGCTGTTTTAATCTTGCTGACAGATGTGGTGAAGTCTTGCTTAGTCGAGGCCGTGTCGCTGAATGTCACAACCGCCATTTGGACTTGTTGAGATTCCGGTAATTTGGAATTCGCCTCGGTCAGTAATTTCTCAGCAAGCTTATTTGCCGCGTTCTTCGCGTTAGTATCACGATTGTCGTTTTTATCCTGCATACTGCCGGACTTATCCATAACCAGCACAATGTCGGCCGGAGTGGCGATAGTGGTTTCGGAAGAAGCGCTATCACCCGAAGCATTCAAATGCAACTCGTACTGGTCGTCATCACCACCATCGACCTTTTCGATGGTCTTATTGTTTTGTGGCTTCACATTGGAATTGATAACAGTCACATGGCTGGTATCGCTCACCTTGAAAGAATGGGTTTCCGCATAGGAACCACCATTTCCATCGTTGTGCTGCGACAACGCCTCACCATTCGCGGAAACAGTGTATTTGCCGGAATTCAGCTCACGCACCGAATAGGTTGTGTCATCAGAGAAATCATTGGATTGCACACGAGCAAATTGGCCTTTGGCCAAAGTGATCACACCGTTCGAACCGGTGTTCAAACCAGAGCTGACAACCTGATTGGTGGACGCATTGTAAACGCTGTATTTGCCTTCATATGGCGTTTGCGAGCCATTGGCGAACAGCTGGAATTGGAACTGTTGACCGGCTGGAATAGTGCCCAATGTCTGCTTTTCAATGTCAATGGCCTTGGACGGCTTCACCGGCAAATTGAAGCTGATCTTGCAGTTGGAGCCACCGTCGCCGCGTTCCAGATAGAAGAAACTCAAATGATGGGTTTTATATGCAGCGGAATCCCAGTTCTTGCCCGCATTACTGAATGCCTGGCTAATTGTCGTCGCGCGACCCGAACCATAACTTTGATCTCGATCATACGTGATATTCCCAGTAGCAAAATCAATCATTCCGTGTATCGCCTGATGGATACCGCCCAAGTCAAGCACCAGCACATCATCGATGAACACCCACACATCGTCGTCACCGGTGAAATCAAACACCATGTTCTGATTGTTGACTTTGCCATCTTTAGGCATATAGAAATCGGCCCCAAGGTTCATGCCGAACGAATACCTATTGGCGTCGCTGTCATTGCCAAACGGCGTGAATAACGGGTTACGATCCCCGCTCTGGGTCTGCTTGGTCAATTCGAATCGATTGCTATTGCCGTTATATTTCGCATATTTCGACGCCGCATCGAAACTGTAATTCCCTTGACCATCCGAAGTCAGCAAACCACCGTCCGGCATGTAATTAGTCACAGCCTTATCAGACGCACCGCCGAAGAGATAATCCAGCGATCCGTTGCCATCCGCCATGGTCGGATAATCGTTAGTCAGCAGAGGCTTCACAATGCCCGCGTACGCACCTCTGCCATCTTGAACATAGCGGTTATAGCCGGTTTCGTTTCCTCCGCTCATAAAATGCAACGCATGATTATTGTTGATGGAGTTGCGATCGTAATCATGCAGACCAATGCTGATACCATTCTGCTGCTCAACAGTGGCATTGACGTCATCGGCCAGCGCGGCAGAAGTGGTGGCGTAGCCCATGCCACCAAGCATGGCGACCGCGGCTACCGCGGCTACGATTCGCTTGGCAAAGTTCCCCTTTGGCTTTGCCTCAGATTCATGTACATGCCTCATGTGTATTGTCCCCTTAATACCGCGCTTCAACGCGGTTTCCGTCTCTAACACCATCCGCGCATCGCGCACCGGCACATGCCACGTCCAGTACGGATACACTTCCAGCGCTCCAACCTCGAACATAGGAGAAAAGACGTCGGGAGATGCACACCCTAAGTGCGGGAAAGTCGAGGTATTATACCATCGTCAACCGTTGCAATCGCAACGTTTCACAATATGGGTGATACCCGAATAAAAAAGCCGGCAGGGGGCATCGGCAAACAGCGGTCGTTAGCCGCGCTTCGGCCACCAAGCCGCATGCCTACGGATATGCCACGGTCGCCCGCGCAACCATGCCAGCAGCAGACCGAGCAGCAACGTGACCACCGCGGCCGTGGTCGCAATCGTTCGCGCATCCTTCGCCGCATCATGCTCCGCCGGTACCACGTCGGGAATCGGCGAGCGCACCGCAGAAACCAACAGTCGATGCGTATTAACGCCGTACGGGGTGCACGTCATCAACGTCACCCGGTCTTCGCTGGGAACGATCTTCAGCTTCGACGTATCGTTCGGCTCGATCACGGAAATACGGTCCACCCGGTAGCCGAGCGTGCGGCCCATCACTTCGATGTAGAAGTAGTCGCCGACGCGCATTTCATCCAATCGGGTGAACATCATCGCGTCCACAAGTCCGCGATGCCCGGTGATTACGGCATGCGTGTTCTTGCCGCCCACCGGCAGACTACTGCCATACAAATGCCCCGCACCGGACGCGAGTGCCGACTGCGACGTGCCATGGTAGATCGGCAGTTTCACGGAGATTTTCGGAATACGGATGGTGCCCATCACCCCGCTGCCGGAATCCAGCAGGCTTTGATATTCCGTATCTTTGGCGCTGGCGCTGTCTGATTCGTTGGAACCGGATTCGCTGGACCGCGAACTGCCCTGCACCTGGGAGAACGGGTCTTTCGCTTCGCCGAGGATCGGCTGCCCCGATGTGGCAAGCCGTTCGTTGTATTCCTTGGCCGCTGCGATTGCGTCGTCCGCTTGCGGATACGGCCAGCCCGCAACCGTACGCGCGGACCGGTCCGACGTGTTCGACAGTTCGTGTGCCGACCGGTATTGCAGCATCGCCGGAAAACCGCCGATGCAAATGGAAATGACGATCAACAGCGCAGCGGAGACACGCATGGCGACGGTTTTCCTGCGGCGGCCACGCCGTCTGCGCATATCGTCGGAAACGTCGATTATCTCGTTGAAAGACGGTTCTGCGCCTTCCGTACGTTCCATGTTTTTCATACGTTTCGCACGCATCACTGGATGAACTTCCGCAGCACGCGTTCCAGCTCGTCGATACGCAACGCCTGCTTGGCTATCAGCATGTCGCATTTGTTGATGGTCAGCTGTGCCTGTGCAAGTTTCGACAGCATATCCTGCGATGCGCGCGATTCCTGCAACTTGTCCGAGCCTTGCGATTGCACGACGTTGCTTCCCGACGCGCCAACGTTTCTCGTCGCGACGTCGCTTCCCGACGTCCCTGCCGCGCCAGCGCCATAAAGATCCACCACGGACTGATCCACATCGTCTCCGCGCAGTTCGATGGCTTCCAGCTCGTCATCACAATCCTGCATGTAATGGTTCGTATGTTCGTTCCTGCGCTTGTTCCGCTCCTCCTGCTGCTTCCAGCGCGCGATGCACCGTTCCACGCGCTTGTAGCCGATCAGCTTGGGGTCGAGACCCGCCTCCCGAAAGATGGCCGACGGCGATTCGCCCGCGTTGTACCGGCACATGACCTCGACCTTAAAGCGATCGGTATACCGGATATGGGATGGGCTCACGCTTTTGACCGCTGGCAGGCTGGCCAGATACGCACGCTCCTTTGCCGTGAATTTGCCATCAATCATTTTTTTACACCCCCTAAATCGCCTAAACAGCTCGATTCAGCATCATATCGGGCTCTTTCCATTAACACCCTCGTTAAAACCCTCGAACGAAAAACCCATCCCCTTCAACGAAAAGGGTGGACCAACCTTCAAACAAAACAGTTCCGCCATTTTCCACGGATAATAAAAGCTCATAGACCCCCCCCCCATAAAATTAACAAAAACTTAACCTCACCCCCAGCGCGTCATGGGGGTCACCGCGTATCCGAGCACCGTCACGCAGACTCACTAGGCTGGAAACATGACGCAAGAGCTCGTTTCATTGACCATCATCATGGCGGTGGCGGCCGTCAGCCCGATCGTGGCGCAACTGATTCCCGGCAAGTTCATTCCACAAACCGTGCTGCTGCTCGCCGCCGGAGCCGCACTCGGCCCGTACGGACTGGGCGTGATCGAAGTGAACGACGCCGTGAAACTCTTGAGCGAGCTCGGCATGGCGTTCCTGTTCCTGCTCGCCGGCTATGAAATCGACCCCAAACGACTCGCCGGACATCAAGGCAAAGTCGGACTGCTTACATGGGTGATCACGCTGGGCCTCGCCTGGCTGGTCGTGACATTCCTTCCGTTCTTCGCCAAGCAAGGCATCAACGGCGTGGCCACGGTAATCGCACTCACCACCACCGCGCTCGGCACGCTCATGCCGATTCTCAAGGAACGCAGCCTCGAAGGCACCCCCATCGGCGACGCCATCATCTCGTACG
>UMLD01039016.1_pt1 | contig 19668 bp, 15 predicted proteins | sample 1966491 | NCBI WGS metagenome assembly UMLD01 (sample SAMEA4836191, study PRJEB28245) | human gut metagenome | biome: gut microbiome; material: fecal sample | place: Denmark | collected 2008
TTTGTGTCCTAAGCTCCCTGCCATGAATCATGGTTGTTGATATACATTTGATGCGTGGTCTAAACAGGCAAGATTGCAGCTGCCGTTTTGGGCTCGAACCCGGCCGTTTTCCCGGCTTTGAATAAAAATCCGATACCTGATCCAGCGCAACTGGTCGACCTTGCCAAGCAGATCGCCTGGTGCTGGCATTCTGTCTGATCACCTGATTCGTTAACTTCATCAACCGCGTGTGAGCGGCGGTTGCGGGCCTGCTGGTGCCGGACTTTATCTATAACATCGGAACCACGATGCTGAACGGTGACATTTTGATGCTGATCTTCTTCTTTGTCAACAAAATCATCTTCCCGGAGAGGGAAGCAAAAAAGTATAGGGCAATACCGCATAATTCTAAGTGCCGATACGGCGAGCGAGGTGCGGCAGCTGCTAAGCCAAAAGCACAGATAATACTTTGCGTATTATCGAGCATTTTGGCAACGCAGATGCCGTGCCGCAGCCGCCGGAGCGGTGCTTAAGCCGTAAGGCGGGAATTATGCGGTGTTGCCATAGGAATAATTTCCGGTATTGTGTGCAAAAGCCCTCTGCTGTAAGGCGGGGGCCTTTTTGTATGCAGGTATAGCAAAGCGGGCGGCCAAATGGGCACACATTTTGGCTGAAACGACTGTTTTGTGCAAAAAGCCTTTGCAGCGTTTGCGCTTTTGGAGACAGTATGCTATAATAACCTATAATGTGTGTAGTATACCCTGCATACAATACTGATAACGCTGCCGCACAGGCAGCCAAAAAACAAAAGAAAGAGTTGATGGTTCTCCAATGGACGATGGCAGTAGTATATTTATGATCACCGCACTGATCGTTTTGATCATGTTGTCGGCCTTTTTTTCGGCATCGGAAACAGCATATTCCTCGCTGAACATGATCCGCTTAAAAAGCCGCGCGGAGGATGGCGATAAGCAGGCAGCCAAGGTTCTGGCTCTGGCTGAACGGTATGACAGCCTGCTGAGCACCATTCTGATCGGCAACAACATTGTAAACATCGGTGCGTCTTCGCTTGCAACGGTGCTGTTCAGCCGGTTGTTGGGCAATGCTTACGGCCCCACGGCTTCCACCATTGTCATGACCTTACTGGTTTTGACGTTTGGCGAAATCACCCCCAAAAGCATGGCGAAGGAAATGCCGGAATCCATTGCAATGGCCTTTGCGCCGGCGCTTGGTGCCCTTGTGGCGGTATTTGGGCCGCTGAACTTTATTTTTGGCAAATGGAAAAGCTTTTTGGCCGGCCGCTTTTATACCGACGAAAAGGACACCATTACCGAAGGTGAGTTGGTAACCATGGTGAGCGAAGCCGAAAAAGACGGTGAGCTGACCAACCGCGAAAGCGAGCTGATCCGCAGCGCCATTGAATTTGACGATGTGGAAGCCCAGGACGTTCTGACCCCGCGCGTGGATGTGATCGCCGTGGCGGATGATACCCCCATGGACGAAGTGACCGAAACTTTTGCCGACAGCGGCTATTCCCGCCTGCCGGTATACCACGAAACCATTGATAACATCATTGGCGTGGTACATGAAAAAGACTGTTTTGCCGCCATGCGCAAGGGCGATGAAGATGTCAAGCTGGAAAGCCTGATCGGCCCTACGCTGTACACAACCAGCGTGACCCCCATCTCCGCTTTGCTGCGCACTTTGCGGGAAAGCAAGCACCATATGGCAGTTGTGGTGGATGAATACGGCGGCACTGCGGGCATCATCACGCTGGAGGATATCCTGGAAGAGCTGGTTGGCGAGATCTGGGATGAACATGATGAAGTGGTGGAGGATATCCGCCAGCAGAGCGATGGCAGCTGGCTGATTGCCGGCGGTGCCAGCGTGGACGATGTGGCCGAGGAGCTGGATATCCGCGATAAAGAGGAAATCGACGCGGTGGCCATCGGCGGCCTGGTGCAGGAAAAGCTCAGCCGCCTGCCCAAAGTGGGTGACCATTTTGTGTGGGGCAGCTTTGACGGTACCGTGACCCGTGCCACCAACCGCCGCGTGCAGGAAGTACGCCTGGTAAGCCGCCCGCCGGAGCCGGAAACCAAAAAGCCGGACCGCCGCGACCGCGACAAAGACTGAGAACGCGATAAATAATGCAACAGAGAACCTGGGAAGAACAAACTTCCCAGGTTCTTTTTTGTGAGTTTTTGAGGCGGGTTCTGGTATGATGGAGATAGAAGTTAGTCAAAAATAACGCAGGGGTCTGAGGAGGGAACGTTTATATGGAAGTACAGGAATTTGGCAAACAAAACAACCGCAAAATTATGCTGCTGCCCGGCAACATGATGAGCTGGCGCTAGTTTGAAGCGGTGATTCCGCTGCTGGAAAAGCAGTACCATGTGATCGACACTTTTGCCCCTGACCCGGAAGCAAAGGTGGCCATCTGGTACGGTTCCAACGAGCCGAACATGAAAAAAGCGATGCAGAAATTAAAACGCGCCTACCCCAATGCGCAGGACCACCTCTTTGTCGGGTACGGCCACGGCGACATCATTGGCCACCCGGATGTGATGGCAAGGGACATCATCGCCTTTATGAAAAGCTGACGCTCGGCGAGGGATCCGGCACGGCGCATTGCAACCCATTGACGCGGTAGGAAATGATGGTATAATTAAGGCAATACCGCATAATTCTAAGTGCCGATACGGCGAGCGAGGTGCGGCAGATGCCAAGCCAAAAGCGCAGATAATACTGGATGCTGCAAAGGTGAGCGCCGCCAGTGGCGGAAACAGCGAACCGAAGCAGGGGCAGCGGTCGCAGAGTGCGAGGGGCTTTTGCCCCCGAAGCACGATGCGGGTACCGCAACCCGACATTATCGAGCATTTTGGCAACGCAGATGCCGTGCCGCAGCTGCCGGAGCGGTGCTTAAGCCGCAAGGCGGGAATTGTGCGGTGTTGCCTTAAATTTCAGGCAACGAAACAGGGGGATTTGCGCATGATATATCTGGATTATTCGGCCAACACGCCGGTGGACCCCCGTGTGCTGGAAGTATACTGCCGCACCGAGCAGAATTTTATCGGCAACCCCAATTCCACCCACTGCGCCGGGCGGGCCGCCCGGCAGGAGATGAACCGTGTGACCGGCCTGATTGCGGCACAGCTGGGGGTGCTGCCGGAGGAAATCATTTATACATCCGGCGCAACGGAAGCCAATAACCTTGCCTTAAAGGGCATGGCCCGCGCGGCCCGGCATGTGGGGCGGCATATCATCTCCACCCCGCTGGAGCATTCCAGCGTGGGGGCAACATTGACGGCCTTGCAGCAGCAGGGGTACGAGATCGATCTGCTGAATATTGGCCGGGATGGCAGAATTGACCTGGAACAGCTGGAAGAGCTGCTGCGCAAGGATACCGTACTGGTTTCCATCTGCGGGGTGGACAGTGAGCTGGGCACCGTGCAGCCGGTGCGGGAGATCGCCGCGCTGGTGCACCGCTACCCCGACTGCCGCCTGCATGTGGATGCCACCCAGGCCGTGGGTAAAACGGCCCTCTGGCTGGACTGCGTGGATACCATGAGCTTTACCGCCCACAAGTTTTACGGCCCCAACGGCATTGGCGTGCTGTACAAGCGCAAAGGGCTGGTGATCGAGCCCCAGATGAACGGCGGGGCCAGCACTACCATTTACCGCAGCGGCACCCCCACCCTGGGCCTTGCCGCGGCTTTGCAGGCGGCGCTAGCCCTTGCGCTGGATGAACAGCCCCAGCGCTGCGCCCATGTGCAGGCGCTGCACGATGCCCTGTGCGCAGAGCTGCAAAAGCGCCCCGGCGTGCGCATCAACAGCCCGGCGGGTGCGGTGCCGCACATTGTAAATGTGAGCGTGGCGGGCATCAAGGCCGGGGTGTTCCAGCAGGCGTTGAGCGGGCAGGGGGTATGTGTGTCCGTCAAATCGGCCTGCTCCACCGACGGCACACCGTCCAAGGCGGTGTTTGCCGTCAGCCGGGAACGCAAAAATGCGCTCAGCTCATGGCGCATCAGCCTGAGCCACCTGACCACCGAAGAAGAACTGAACGGATTTTTGGCAGCATTTGACCGCTGCCTGAAGGATTTGCAAAAGGAGAAATGACCATTGGAACGCCAGATGGAACCCTGCCAGCTGATTGAACGCAGCATTATCAAAAAATACCGCAAAGAGCTGTGGACCCCTTTTATTGTGGCGGTCAAGCGCTATGAACTGGTGCAGGCGGGAGATAAAATTGCCGTGTGCATTTCCGGCGGCAAGGACAGCATGCTGATGGCTAAACTGATGCAGGAGCTGCAGCGCCACAGCGATGTGCCCTTTGAGTTGGTGTTTTTGGTGATGGACCCCGGCTATAATGAGATCAACCGCCAGAAGATCGAAAGCAACGCCGCACTGCTGAATATCCCCATCACAATTTTTGAGACGGATGTGTTTGCGGTCGCCAACAACAGCGATAAATCCCCCTGTTACCTGTGCGCCCGCATGCGCCGCGGCTACCTGTACAAGAAGGCTCAGGAGCTGGGCTGCAACAAAATTGCACTGGGGCACCATTTTAATGATGTGATCGAAACAACCGTGATGAGCATGTTCTATGGCTCCCAGCTGCAGGCTATGCCGCCCAAGCTGCACAGCACCAACTTTCCCGGCATGGTGCTGATCCGTCCGCTGTACTGCGTGCGGGAGGAAGATATCATTGCCTGGAAACGCTATAACGACCTGGAATTCATCCAGTGCGCCTGCCGCTTTACCGAAAACTGCACCACCTGCGACAACGGCGGCGGTGGCTCCAAGCGGCAGGAAGTCAAGGTGCTGCTGCGCCGCCTAAAGCGGGATAACCCCAACATTGAGAACAGCATTTTCCGCAGCATCCACGGCGTTGCGCTGGATACCATGCCCGGCTACAAGACCGAAGGGCAGGAACATAGCTTTTTGGAGCGCTTTGACCGCGTGGAAGCGGAGCTGCAAAAAGAGTTAAAAGAAAAGCAGAAGCAGGAAGCAGAGAAAACCGAATAAAAGCAAAACACATCCCCCGGCGGGCCGCCCAATACGGCGCTGCCGAGGGATGTGCTTGTTTATAAAGATATATAATCAGGGCAATACCGCATAATTCTAAGTGCCGATACGGCGAGCGAGGTGCGGCAGATGCCAAGCCAAAAGCGCAGATAATACTGGATGCTGCAAAGGTGAGCGCCGCCAGTGGCGGAAACAGCGAACCGAAGCAGGGGCAGCGGTCGCAGAGTGCGAGGGGCTTTTGCCCCCGAAGCACGATGCGAGTACCGCAACCCGACATTATCGAGCATTTTGGCAACGCAGATGCCGTGCCGCAGCTGCCGGAGCGGTGCTTAAGCCGCAAGGCGGGAATTGTGCGGTGTTGCCTCAGATAAATTTGCCGGTCTGGCTGGCGGGGGTGTGGCGGATAACGTCCGGCGTGCCGGCGGCCACCACCGTGCCGCCCTGGGCACCGCCGCCCGGGCCCATATCAATGATGTAGTCTGCGTTGCGGATCACATCCAGGTCATGCTCAATGACGATGACGGTGGCGCCGTGCTCGATCAGGGTCTGGAACACGCCGAGCAGAACCTGCACATCGGCGGGGTGCAGGCCGATGGTGGGCTCATCAAAGACAAACAGAGAGTCCGACTGGGCTTTGCCCATCTCGCTGGCCAGCTTCAGGCGCTGGGCCTCGCCGCCGGAAAGGCCGGGCGTTTCCTCGCCAAGGGTCAGGTAGCCAAGGCCGAGTTCCTGTAAAACAGTCAGCCGCTGGCGCACCACCGGCCAGTCGGCACAGGCGGTCAGGGCAGTGTTCACATCCATATCCATCAGCTGCGGCAGGGAATATCTGGTTCCGGACTTGCTGGTGTAAAAAATCTGCCCGGCCTCCTTGGCATAGCGGGAACCGCGGCATTCGGGGCAGGGAATCTCCACATCCGGCAAAAACTGTACATCCAGGCTGATGCTGCCGGTGCCATCGCACACGGGGCAGCGCAGCTTGCCCGTGTTGTAGGAAAAATCGCCCGCTTTATACCCGGCCTGCCTGGCATCCGGGGTGGCGGCAAACTTTTTGCGCAGCTCATCATGCACATTGGCATAGGTGGCCACGGTGGAGCGAACATTGATGCCAATGGGTGCGGCATCGATCAGCTTGACCTGGGTGATGCCGTCCGGCACAATAGAGCGTACATGTTCCGGCAGCTTTTGGCCGTGGATGGCGGCGTTCAGGCCGGGAACCAGGCTTTCCAGCACAAGGGTGGTCTTGCCGGAGCCGGAAACCCCGGTCACCACAGTCAGCCGCCCCTTGGGAATTTCGATGTCCAGCGGCTTTACGGTGTGGATGGCGTTGGTGGAAAGCTGAATGCGCCCCAGCGCGAACAACTCGCTTTGCGGGGCCTGGGGTCGCAGGCACTGCGCTTTGCCCGCCAGGAACGGCCCAATGCGGGAAGCAGCGTTTGCTTCAATGGCCGAGATGCTGCCCTGGGCAATCACCTGGCCGCCGCCCGCACCGGCCTGCGGCCCCATCTCAATCAGCCAATCGGCTTCGGATAGAATCTGGGTATCATGGTCCACCAGAATGACCGAGTTGCCGTCGTGGATCAGGTCCTGCATCACGCCGGTCAGGCCGGTGATGTTGGCGGGGTGCAGCCCAATAGAGGGTTCATCCAGCACATACAGAACGCCGGTAGTGCGGTTGCGCACCGCGCGGGCCAGCTGCATACGCTGGCGCTCGCCGGTGGAAAGGGTAGCCGCGGCGCGGTCCAACGCCAGGTAGCCCAGCCCCAGGTCCATCAGCCGCTTGGCCACCGTTTGGAACGATTCACAGATGCTCTGCGCCATGGGGCGCATTTCTTCCGGCAGGGCAGCGGGAACCCCGCTTACCCAGGCAACCAGGTCGGAAAGGGTCATGCGGCAGGCTTCATCCAGCGGGATACCCTGCAGCCTGGGCGCGCGGGCTGCAGCGCACAGCCGGGAACCGCCGCAGTCCGGGCAGATATCCTGACGCAAAAACTTTTCCACCCGCTTCATGCCTTTTTCGTCCTTGACTTTGGAGAGTGCGTTTTCCACCGTGCGTACGGCGCTGTAATAGGTAAAATCCAGTTCCCCGGCCTGCTCGCTGTTTTTGGAGTGGTAGAAAATGTGCTTCTTCTCAGCCGGGCCGTCATAGACGATCTCTTTCTCCGCATCGGTCAGGTCGCGGAACGGCACATCGGTGCGCACCCCCATGGCGCGACAGACATCGGTCATCAGCGACCACATCAAAGAGTTCCAGGGGGCCACAGCGCCCTCGTCAATGGTCAGGCTTTCGTCCGGCACAAGGGTGGCGCGGTCAACGGTCTGTACGGTGCCGGTGCCGCCGCAGGTGCGGCAGGCACCCTGGCTGTTAAAGGCAAGCTCTTCCGCCGAAGGGGCGTAAAAGCGGGCCCCGCATTCGGGGCAGATCAGCTCCTGCCCGGCGGCCACGGCCAGGGTGGGCGCAAGATAATGCCCGTTGGGGCAGCGGTGGCTGGCAAGGCGGGAATACATCAGCCGCAGGCTGTTCAGCAGCTCGGTGCCGGTGCCAAAGGTGCTGCGGATGCCCGGCACCCCCGGCCGCTGGTGCAGCGCCAACGCGGCGGGAACATACAGAACCTCGTCCACATCAGCTTTGGGGGCCTGGGTCATGCGGCGGCGCGTGTAGGTGGAAAGTGCGTCCAGATACCGGCGCGAACCTTCGGCATACAGCACGCCCAGCGCCAGCGAAGATTTGCCGGAACCGGATACACCCGCAATGCCGACGATTTTGTTCAGCGGCACATCGACATCAATATTTTTTAGGTTGTGTACCCGTGCCCCGCGGATCTCAATATGATCGACCATACAAACAGCAGCCCCCTGTTGAATTTATTATAAAACCATTATACCACAGGGGTGCAACAAAACAAAAAAAGCGGTGCCCCGCCCTGACCGATTGGGGTCAAGGGCGGGGCACCGCTGAGACTTATTCAGTTATGCCGCAAAGGCAGATCGATTATTCACCAATTTCAACGCGGGTCACATCAGGTTCCTTCTTGGGAGCTTCCTTCGGGAAGGTCAACTCCAGGATGCCATCGGTGAACTTGGCGTTGACATCCTTGGGCTGCAGGTCGGTGCCAACATAGAAGCTGCGGCTGCAGGCGCCGGTGTAACGCTCCTGGCGGATATACTTGCCTTCGGGGGCCTTTTCGTCTTTATCCAGGCCCTTGGCGGCGCTGATGGTCAGGTAGCCGTTTTTCAGCTCAATGTGGATCTCATCCTTCTTGAAGCCCGGCAGATCAATGGCCAGCTCATAGTTGGTATCGGTCTCGCGGATATCGGTCTTCATCAGGTTGCGTGCATGCTTGCCGTACAGCGGGCTGCGTGCGTTCATCATACCAAAGGAATCGTCAAAGAAATCATCAAAAAGATTTTCACCAAAAACAGTCGGCAACATAAGTCATAACCTCACTTTGTAAAAATCTGGAATTTTATTTGGTGCCTCTCCGGGAAGTCTGACGCTTCCCGAGCCTTGCGGCTCCTTGGCGGTGTTTCCCGGAACGCTCTTGCGTTCCGCACCCCCTCTTTCAAGGTACGCCTTTATTATAGCCCTAAAATTAGCACTGTCAATAGCAGAGTGCTAATGTTTACAACCTATGCAATGATTGTTCACAAAATATATAATATTGGAAAATGGCGGAAAAACCCACCACAAAATAAAACGAACGTTCGATATAAAACCATGGTACAATAAAGTGAGAAACAATGCTGAATTTTGAATGACATAAGAAATTGGCAGAGAAACTCTTCGATAAACAAGGCTGTGACAACGTAAGACGGGGCGAAACAGCGGAATAAGGCTGCCGGACTGGGCCGTCCGCTGCCCGGCATGACCCAGTGGTGCGGGGGAAAAGCTGTAATTTTGAAGTTATTTAGCCCAAAGGACAATTTGACGGAAAAAAAGAAAGCAAAAACGGGGATGCGAGATGAAAAACGAAGAAACAGCTTAATAGAATAAGGCGATCAGCAGCAAAAATCCACCTGATGCCGACAAAAAGTGCTTGCAAAATTTTGGCAGTATGCTATAATCAGAACAATCCAAATACGGAGCAGGGACAACGGGGTCCGCAGTGCAAAAGCTGCGGACCCCGTTCTGATTCCGGAGACAAAAGCATAAAAAGAACAAAAGAGATTTTGCTTTTGCACAAAGGCGTGCGGCACCCGCTTGACGGCGGGGCTGCGCGCTTTTTGTTTGGTCAGGAGATATCCGAGGCAACACCGCACAATTCCCGCCTTGCGGCTTAAGCACCGCTCCGGCGGCTGCGGCACGGCATCTGCGTTGCCAAAATGCTCGATAATGTCGGGTTGCGGTACCCACATCGTGCTTCGGGGGCAAAAGCCCCTCGCACTCTGCGACCGCTGCCCCTGCTTCGGTTCGCTGTTTCCGCCACTGGCGGCGCTCACCTTTGCAGCATCCAGTATTATCTGCGCTTTTGGCTTGGCATCTGCCGCACCTCGCTCGCCGTATCGGCACTTAGAATTATGCGGTATTGCCCTGAGAGAAGAAAGCAGAACGAACATGAAAGAAAGAGGGGCTTACGATGAAAAAGGCAACACGGGTTCTTTCTCTTACCATGGCGGCAGCGATGGCGGCAGGCGTTTTGGGCGGCTGTTCTTCCAGCGCACAGGGCGGCACAGCCAGCACGGCAGATACTTCCAGTGCCGCTTCCACCACAGCATCCAGCGCGGACAGCGGTAATGTGATCCGTGTTGGTGTGGTCTGCTCCATGACCGGCGGCTCCGCCATTTACGGCGAGGGTGCCCAGAACGCGGTGGATATGGCTGTGGAGGAGATCAACTCCGGCGATTCCGGCTACACGGTCGAGATCGTCAACGGCGGCAAGGTGGCTGACGATGCCAAGGACGCCAAGCAGGCCATGAACGCTTACAACAAGGTCATGGCAGATTCCCCGGCCGCTATCGTGGGCAGCTTCTTCTCTTCCGTTACACTGCCTATGGCGACCCAGGCTGCCAATGACGGAATGCTGCTGCTGGCAACCGGCGCTACCAACGTGGATGTGACCCAGAAAGGCTCCACGATCTTCCGTAACTGCTTCATTGACCCGTATCAGGGCAAGATGGCCGCCCTGTTTGTTAAGAGCAAGGGATTCAGCAAGGTAGCCGTGATTTATGCCAAGGATGATGACTATTCCAACGGCCTGAAGGACGCTTTTGTAGAAAACTGCGAGGCCAACGGCATTGAAATTACCTATACCGGCGAGTGCATGAGCACTGATACTGACTTTTCCTCCCAGGCAGCACAGGCCGTGGCTTCCGGCGCAGAGTTTTTGTATTATCCCTGCTTCCTGGATACGGTACCGCTGTTTGTAGGCGCAGCGCGCAACGCGGGCTTTACCGGTACCATCATGGGCGGCGATGCCTGGGATGGCGCGGATACCACCGGCCTGGAAGACAAGTTTGATGACTGCTACTTTACCAACCACTACTCCAGCGAGGATACCGCCCCCGCCGTTCAGAACTTTGTGCAGAAGTACACCGAAAAGTACGGAACCGAAAGCCTGAACGCCTGCGCGGCCCTGTACTATGACGCCATCTACATGCTGCTGCAAGCTGCCGAGAATGGCGGCGGCACCGATACCGCAAGCCTGGTAAAAGGCATGACCGGTATGGAGTTTACCGGCGTTGGCGGCAAGATCAAGCTGGACGAAAACGGCGACGCCATCAAGAGCATTGCATTCAACACCTTTGTTGACGGCAAGGTCAAGTGGTCTGAAACGCTGGATTCCGATGGCAACCTGGTTTCCTCCGCTGAGTAAAGGCAACACCGCACAATTCCCACCTAACGGCTCAAGCACCGCTCCGGCGGCTGCGGCACGGCATCTGCGTTGCCAAAATGCTCGATAATGTCGGGTTGCGGTACCCGCATCGTGCTTCGGGGGCAAAAGCCCCTCGCACTCTGCGACCGCTGCCCCTGCTTCGGTTCGCTGTTTCCGCCACTGGCGGCGCTCACCTTTGCAGCATCCAGTATTATCTGCGCTTTTGGCTTAGCATCTGCCGCACCTCGCTCGCCGTATCGGCACTTAGAATTATGCGGTATTTCCTAAAGTTTTTTAGATTCCCCTAAACACCCCATCCAGAGCAAAGGCGCAATGGTGCGCGCGGCAAAGCAAGCAGCCGCGCGCACTTTTTTGTTTTTTGGATTTCCCCGAATCAAACATTCACAAAAAATGATAGGAAAGGTGAATGGACCATGACTGCATCATTATTTGTTCAGGGCCTGATCAACGGCCTGAACCAGGGCGCTATTTATGCGCTGATCGCGTTGGGCTACACCATGGTTTACGGTATCATCCGCATGATCAACTTTGCCCACGGCGATTTTATCATGATCGGTGCTTACACATTGTTTTACACCATCCCGCTGATGGTCGATGCGGGAATGCCCGCCTGGATGGCCGTGATTGTGGCCGTTGCGGTGTGCGCGCTGGTTGGTGTGCTGGTTGAAATCCTGGCTTACCGCCCGGTGCGCAAGGCCGGGCCCATGTCCGCCTTGATTACCGCACTGGCCATGAGCATCTTTTTGGAAAACCTGGCCATGGTGCTGTTTGGCGCCAAGCCGCACAACGTGCAGGCTATTTTCAGCCTGCCCACCATTACGGTCGGCGGGGTATCGCTGCCGCTGAACGTGCTGCTGACCATTGGCATCGGCGTTGCGATGATGCTTTGCATGCAGCTGTTTGTAAAAAAGACCAAGCTGGGCAAGGCCATGCGCGCCGTCCCGCAGGATAAGGATGCTTCCACCCTGGTGGGCATCAACGTGAACAAGATCATCACCCTGACCTTTGCCATCGGCTCCGGTTTGGCAGCGGTGGCAGCGCTGATGTACTGCTCCACTTACCCCCGCGTTACCACCGATATGGGCTCCATGATGGGCATGAAAGCCTTCATCGCCGCAGTTCTGGGCGGCATTGGCATCATCCCCGGCGCCATGATCGGCGGCATTCTGGTCGGCCTGATTGAAATTTTTGTCAAGCTGTTTGCCCCCGGCTGGTACGAAGCCGTTACTTACGGCACATTGATCGTGATCCTGCTGGTCAAGCCCGCCGGTATCCTGGGCAAGAACACCGGCGAAAAAGTGTAAGGGAGGGAGCAGAGCAATGAGTAAAAAAATAAAAGGCTCCTATCTTTTGAACGCTGTGGGCGTGGCGCTGGTGTTTGCCCTGTTGACAGGGCTGTTCGCCGCCAATGCGTTCGGCACCTCCACCACCTATATTCAGGGCATCTGCACCACCGCCTGCTACACCATCATCATGGTCACATCGCTGAACCTGGTAGTTGGCTTTATGGGCGAGTTCTCCTTGGGGCATGCGGGGTTTGTTTCGGTCGGCGCTTATGTCTCCGCCATTGTATCCGGCGCACTGGCAGGCAAAGGGCTTTCGGATCTGGGGCTGTTCCTGATCGCGCTGCTGGTCGGCGGCCTGGCTGCGGGCATCATGGGCGTACTGGTCGGCATCCCGGCGCTGCGCCTGCGCGGCGACTATCTCGCCATTGTCACCATGGCGTTTGCCGAAATCATCCGCGTCTGCTTCTGCAACTTTTCCATCACCGGCGGCGGTAAAACAATGAGCGGCATCCTCAAGCTGTCCACCTTCCCGCGGGTATTCTGGATCATGGTGGTCTGCGTTACCATCATGTACCTGTTCGTCCGCAGCAAATATGGCCGCACCGTACAGGCCATCCGTGAGGACTACATCGCGGCTTCGGCTTCCGGCATCAACGTGACCTATTACAAGGTCATGACCTTTGCCATCAGCGCATTCTTTGCCGGCATCGGCGGCGGTATTTATGCCCATTACATGACGGCAATGATCCCCACCAACTTCAACTTTAACTATTCCGCAGAGCTGTTGAGCGAAGTGATCATCGGCGGCACCGGTTCGCTGACCGGTTCCATCATCGGCGCAGCGTTCCTGAGCGCTTTACCGGAACTGATGCGTGAATTTTCTACCTACCGCATGCTGGCCTACTCGGTGGTTCTGGTGCTGGTCATGCTGTTCCGTCCCGGCGGCATCTTTGGCCGGTGGGAGTTCAGCCTGACCCGCGCGCTGGAAAAACTGACCGGCCGCGGCACGGTAAAAGCAAAAGCAGAAAAGGGGGCCTGAACCATGGCACAACCCGTTTTGAAATGCCAGCACCTTGGCATCCAGTTTGGCGGCCTGAAAGCCGTGGATGATTTTAATATGGAAATTGGCGAATCCGAGCTGATGGGGCTGATCGGCCCCAACGGCGCAGGCAAAACCACCGTGTTCAACCTGATCACTGGTGTGTATAAGCCGACCGAAGGCTCCCTTTACCTGAATGGTGAGCGGATGAACGGCAAAAAGACCCACCAGATCGTTCATGCAGGCATTGCTAGAACCTTCCAGAATATCCGCCTGTTCAAAAAAATGACGGTGATCGAAAACGTCAAAGCTGCCATGCTGGAAGAACTGACCTACAACATGCCGCAGGCCATCTTCCGCACCAAGGCGTACTGGCAGCAGGAAGCCGCCGCCACCGCACGCGCCAAAGAGCTGCTGCAGGTGGTGCACCTTTCCGGCAAGGAGGACCTGGAGGCCGACAACCTGCCCTATGGTGAGCAGCGCCGTCTGGAGATTGCCCGCGCGCTGGCCACCAACATGAAGCTGCTGCTGCTGGACGAACCGGCCGCTGGTATGAACCCGACTGAAACGGAGGAACTGCTGGAGATTATTGATTATATCCGGAGCGAATTCAAGGTATCGGTGCTGCTGATCGAGCATGACATGAGTTTGGTTATGAAAATCTGCGAGCGAATCCAGGTGCTGGACTTTGGTACCACGATCGCTTCCGGCACACCGGCAGAGATCGCCAATGACCCCCATGTGATTGAAGCATACCTGGGCAAAGACAAAGAGGAGGAGGTCGAAGCAGATGCTTGAAGTAAAAGACCTTCATGTCAATTACGGCGCGGTACACGCGCTGAACGGCATATCGCTGCATGTGGATGACGGCGAGATCGTATCCCTGATCGGGGCAAACGGCGCGGGCAAAACCACCACCCTGCGCACCATTACCGGGCTGGAAAAAGCTGCGTCCGGCAGCGTGATGTTTGACGGGCACGACCTGCGCAAGGCGGAACCCAGCAAGATCATTACCTACAAGCTGGCCCATGTGCCGGAAGGGCGGCATATCTTCCCCCAGATGACGGTGGAAGAAAACCTGGAAATGGGCGCTTATGCCGACCCGGCCGGGATGGAAGAGACGATGAAGGATGTGTATAAGCGCTTCCCCCGTCTGGAAGAGCGCCGCCGCCAGCTGGCGGGCACCCTTTCCGGCGGCGAGCAGCAGATGCTGGCCGTAGGCCGCGCCCTGATGGCAAAGCCCAAAATGATTTTGATGGATGAACCTTCGATGGGCCTTTCGCCCCTGCTGGTCAAAGAGATCTTTGCCATCATTCAGGAAGTAAACAAGCAGGGCATCACGATCCTGCTGGTGGAACAGAACGCAAAGATGGCGCTGGCCATCTCGGACCGCGCCTATGTGCTGGAAACCGGCAACATCAGCATTGAGGGCAACGCCGCGGATCTGCTGAACGACCCGCGCGTGAAGAAAGCCTATCTGGGCCAGTAAGGAGGGGTGGAAAATGTATCCCGATTATCCGTATTTTGCAGTCGCCATTACCCGCACCTGTGGTTCGGGCGGCGGCAGCTACATTGGCAAGCAGCTGGCAAAGGCATTTGACATTGACCTGTATGACCGCAAGCTGCTGCGCCTTGCCTCAGAGGACAGCGGCATCAGCGAGGAACTGTTTGCCCGCGCCGATGAGAACACCCGCAAAACCATGCTGTACCGGGTTTCGGAACGGGTGTATGACGGCAGCATCATCCCGCCGGAAAGCGGCAACTTTATCAGCGATGAAAATCTGTTCAACTACCAGGCCAAGGTGCTGCGGGAGCTGCTGAACGAGGAAAGCTATATCTGCGTGGGCCGCGCGGCGGACTTTGTTCTGCGGGATAAGCCCAACGTGCTGACCGTGTATGTGGATGCCCCCTATGACTGGCGTGTGGAGCGCGAGATGAAGCGCCAGGGCATTGGCAGCAGCCAGGCCAAGCACTATATTGACAAGCTGGACCGCTACCGTGAAAGCTATTACAAATACCACACCGGCCGCCAGTGGAAGCGGGTGGAAAATTATGACCTCTGCCTGGATTCCGCCGCCATTGGGCTGGATAACTGTGTGGAGCTGATTAAAAAAGTGATTGAACTGAAATTTGATGTGAAAGCCAAATAACGGCTGAACATAAAGGCAACCAAGATGAGAGGAGTAAGGAAAAATGGAATCCATTGCATATTATGATGGCAAAATCGGCGCACCGGAAGAATTGATGGTGCCGTTCAATGATCGCGTTCACTTTTTTGGCGATGGCTGCTACGATGCCACCGTTGGCGCGAACGGCAAGGTATACCTGCTGCAGGACCACCTGGACCGCTTTTTTACCAGCGCCAAGGCACTGGATATCAACATCCCGATGAGCAAGGCCGAGCTGGGCAGGCTGCTGACCGACCTGCTGGCCAAGGTGGACAGCAAGGTCAACTTTGTATACTGGCAGGTCACCCGCGGTGTGGAGCCCCGCAACCATGTGTATGAGGAAGGCGTGCCCGGCAAGCTGTGGGTTTCCATCCGGCCCAACACCCTGAACGACCCCGACAAGCCCATCCGCCTGAACTCTGAGGAGGACACTCGCTTTTACCACTGCAACATCAAAACGCTGAACCTGCTGCCCAGCGTTATGACCGCCCAGCGCGCCAAGCTGGCCGGCATGAGCGAGACCGTGTTCCACCGCGGGGATATTGTAACGGAATGTGCGCACTCCAACGTTTCAGTGCTGAAAGATGGGATTTTCTATTCCCACCCGAACGATGAACTGATTTTGCGCGGCATTGCCAAGACCCATATGCTGCAGGCCTGCTACCGCCTGGGCATTACCGTGATGGAAAAACCGTTCACGGTGGATTTCCTGCGCGATGCGGATGAGATCATCGTGACCTCCTCCTCCAACTTCTGTCTGCATGCCTGCGAGTTTGAGGGCAAGCCCGCCGGCGGCAAGGACCCCGCTACCCTGAAAGCCATCCAGGACGAAGTGCTGAAAGAGTTCTATGACTATACCGGCTGCGAAAGTCTGTGGGGCTGAAAAGGGGGAAAACACCATGACCCGTGACGAACTGGAAAAACGCAATGTAGGCGAAAACCTGGATGCCATCATGTGTCTGGACCCCCGCGGTTACGGGGTGTGCCGCATTTTGTACGCGGGCAGCCGGGCATATACCGGGGAGCCGACCGCCATGCACGCAGCCGAAGCGTTGTGCAAAGCCATCCACCCCGGCGACCCGGTGTATATCCTGGTCGGGTTTGTATTGCTGCCCCACAAGGTGCCGGAAATGGACGGTTCTGTCAGCGCGATCCTGCTGGCGCGGTCTTTGGTATTGGCCTTTGGGGCAAAGCCGATCATCGTCTGCCCGCAGGACAGCGTGGAAGCCTTTAAGAAATGCGGCAATGTGGTGGGTCTGCATGTGTATGAGGACCTGGATACCGCCATGGAGCTGCCGCTGAGCCTTGGCGTTGTGGCCTTTACCAAAGATAAGGCCAAAGCCCCCGCCCAGGCCAAAGCGCTGGCGGATAAGATTTTACCCGCAGCGGTGATCTCGGTGGAAGCCTGCGGCGGCAACGCCAAGGGTGTTTACCACAATGCGGTGGGCAAGGATGTGACCGCACTGGAAGCCAAAAGCGATGTGCTGTGGAACGAACTGCGCGCCCGCGGCGTGCCCAATGTGGCCATCGGCGATCTGGGCAATGAGATCGGCATGGGCACCATTGGGGAGCACATTAAAAAATATGTGCCCTTCACCGCCCCCGGCGAATGCCAGGACGGCTGCTGCGGCGGCATTCTGGCCGCAAGCAGCACCGATAACATCATCACGGCAACCTGCTCTGACTGGGGCTGCTATGCGCTGATGGCCGCGCTGGCCTACCTGAAAAAGGATATGGACATCCTGCACCGGGAAGAGATGGAAAGCGAGGTCATGCGGGTGCTTTCCCGCAATGGCATGATCGATATGACCGGCTCGCTGCTGCCGGGTGTGGATGGGTTTGATACCCGCATGAACGTTGGCATTGTCAGCATGATGCGGCAGTGCACGGCGTATGCGGTGCGGTATTCCCACAATTCGGACCACTGGTTCGGCCCGGTGCTGGCAAAGAAATTTTTTGAGCAGGCATAAAGCAGGTTGTGCTATAATAGGCACATTGGCCTTGGTCAGGAAGCAGTGAACCCAAAACGGCACGTTTAGGGACCGTAGGGGCGCACAATGTGCCCTAAAGATACAGCACACTTCCTGACCAGCCCCAAAATACCGGACGCAAAGGGGATTTTTGTTATGATCCAGTTTACCCCCGTGGGGGACAGCGGCGTGCTGGCCGTCTGCGGCAGTGAGATCAGTGAACAGGTGAACGCGCAGGTTATGGCGCTGGATGCCGCTGTGCAGGCGGCGCAGCTGCCCGGCGTGGTGGAAACAGTGCCCACCTATGCGGCGCTGCTGGTCACGCTGGACCCTTTGCAGACCGATGCCGATACCCTGATCCCCGCGCTGCGCCGCCTGTGGGACGCTTTGCCCCCGGTCAGCAGCACCGCAGCCGGGCGGCTGGTGGAGGTGCCGGTGTGTTACGGCGGAGATTACGGCCCCGACCTGGCCTTTGTGGCACAGCACGCCGGGCTGACCGAACAGCAGGTCATCGACATCCACTGCGGGCGGGACTACCGCATTTTTATGCTGGGGTTCCTGCCGGGGTTCCCGTACCTGGGCGGCATGGATGAACGCATTGTCTGCCCCCGGTTGCAGACCCCGCGCACCAAGATCCCCGCGGGAGCGGTGGGCATTGGCGGCAAGCAGACGGGCATCTACCCGCTGACTTCCCCCGGCGGGTGGCAGCTGATCGGCCGCACGCCGCTGCGCCTGTTTGACCCGGCTGGCGGCGGCAAACTGCCTTACGCGGCGGGGGACCGCATCCGGTTTGTGCCCATCAGCCCGGAAAAGTTTGAAACCATCCAGAAAGAACAGGGGGCGGCACTGTGAACTTGCATGTGATAAGCCCCGGCCCGCTGACCACCGTGCAGGATGCAGGCCGCACCGGCTATGCCGCGCGGGGGTTCCGCACCTGTGGAGCGGCGGATGGTTACGCTATGCGGACCGCCAACCTGCTGGCGGGCAACCCCCAGGCAGCCGGTGCCGCCGTGCTGGAAATGACCCTGCAGGGCGGCAAGTATCAGTTTGACGGGGACGCTGTTTTTGCCCTGGCGGGGGCCGATATGCCCGCCGCGCTGGATGGCCGCCCGGTGCCCGCCTATACGCCGCTTTTGGCCCGCGCGGGGCAGGTGCTGGCAATCGGCGCGGCCCGCAGCGGGCTGCGCGGCTACCTGGCCGTGTTTGGCGGCGTGGATACCCCGCCCGTGCTGGGCAGCCGCTCCACCGACTTAAAATGCCGGATGGGCGGGCTGGATGGCCGCGCACTGAAAGCTGGGGATGTGCTGCCCATTGGGGCGGCACCCGCCATGGTGGAACAGCGCTGGCAGCAGATCTGCGCCAAAGGGGCAAACCGCCCGCTGGGCACGGCGCGCACCCCCGCAAGGCCGTGGCGCTTTTTGGGCGGGCGGAAGCTGCCGCTGTTCCGTGCGGTGCCCGGCCCCCAGACCGATGCCTTTACCGCAGTGGGGCAGGCCGCATTTGTACACGGGGTATATGCTTTGACAGCAGACTGTGACCGCATGGCCTGCAAATTGCAGGGCCCGCAGATCGAGACTGTGGATGGGTCGGACATCGTATCGGACGGCATTGTGGCGGGTTCGGTGCAGGTATCGGCCAACGGGCAGCCCATTGTGATGCTGGCTGACCACCAGACCACCGGCGGATATGCCAAAATTGCAACCGTCATCAGCGCTGACCTTTCGGCCATGGCGCAGCTGCGCCCCGGCGAAAAGCTGGCGTTCCAATATGTGACCGCGGCGCAGGCTGTTGCAGGAGCCAGGGCGCAGGCGGCCGTGCTTGACAAAATCAGGGAGCGGATGAAATAATGGACTTTGCAGCCATGAAACCGGCCGACCTGCGCGGGCTGATCCGCAAGGGCGAACTGACCGGCCCGACCACCGGCATGTGCAACGGTTATGCCCAGGGCAACCTTGTGGTGCTGCCCAAGGCGCTGGCGTGGGACTTTTTGCTGTTCTGCCAGCGCAACCCCAAAGCCTGCCCGCTGCTGGAAGTGGCGGACGCAGGCGAGCGAACCTTTGCCCAATTTGGCAAAGGCAGCGATATTGCTACCGATATCCCGCGCTACCGGGTGTACGAACACGGCGAGCTGACCGGGGAATACACCGATGTGAGCAAATTCTTTGAGGAGAGGAACGACCTGGTCAGCTTTTTGATCGGGTGCAGCTTCTCCTTTGAATCTGAACTGCTGGAAGCGGGCATCCCGGTGCGCCAGATCGAAGAAGGCGTGAATGTGCCGATGTACAACACCAACATTCCCTGTACCCCGGTGGGGGTGTTCAGCGGAAACATGGTGGTCAGCATGCGGCCCATCCCGTACCGGCAGGGGCC
>UMLD01008823.1_pt1 | contig 19542 bp, 18 predicted proteins | sample 1966491 | NCBI WGS metagenome assembly UMLD01 (sample SAMEA4836191, study PRJEB28245) | human gut metagenome | biome: gut microbiome; material: fecal sample | place: Denmark | collected 2008
TTCAAATCCAGTTCCCGCTACTATAACGAAGACTGCGTGCTTAAGAAATTAGTACGCAGTTTTTTTACGCAAATTTACTGGTTACTGCTTATATCAAGCAAAGAAATAATAGTATTAAGGAGCAACTTGTGGTAATATAACAGATAATGATATAGAAAAAAGTTGTTGTCTTTCGTTTATATTTTTAAACGTGGCCAATAACAGAAATACGGAGGAAACAAGATGAATAAGAAAAGCGGATATGCGCTCAGAATAGTACTTGGAGGTTATCTTACCTACCTGGGTATCAGAATCTTAAGTGAGATGATCCAGCAGCGTCCTAGCAATATGACACTTATGTCAGTACTGGCAGTTGTATTTATCCTGGTAGGAGTTGCTTATGCAGGGAATGCCATCTGCAAAACGTTTGAAATTGATATCAAAAAGCAGATTGCGAAGATGATAGCAAAGAGAAAAGCGGAGCAGAAACGAAAAGCAGAAGAAGCGGCAGCGGCGAAGGAAATGTCACAGGTAACAGAGAGCACAACGACAGAAGCATCAGAAGACGAAAAAGTATCAGACAATACAATGCCGACAATGCTTTCAGAAGAAGACAGGAAGAAGCTGGAAGACGCAGTGTCTAAGGCGGATTCCGAGGAAAAAACAGTATCAGAAGAAAAAACGGTGATTACAACAGAATCAGAGGAAACACCGGACGAAGAAATAAAAGCTGAAGGAACACCAGTTGAAGAAACTCCAGCTCAGGAAGAAGAACTGACAGACACAAGAGTGGTAGATATTTTTGCAGAACTGAATGAAGAACCTGTTTCAGAAGATGCTGAAAATGATTTTGAGGAGAAATAATTATGCGTGTAGGTATGGGATATGATGTTCATAAGTTAGTTGAAGGAAGAAAACTGATCCTGGGTGGAGTTGAGATTCCTTACGAGAAAGGTCTCTTAGGACATTCAGATGCAGACGTTATGCTGCATGCCGTAATGGATGCACTGCTTGGAGCAGCAGCACTTGGAGACATTGGCCTTCATTTTCCGGATACAGATCCGAAATATAAGGGTGCATCCAGTATAAAACTGCTCGAGCACGTAGGCAGACTTTTGGAAGAGAATGGATATGTGATCGAGAATATTGATGCGACGATCATTGCGCAGCGTCCAAAGATGCGTCCGCATATTGACCAGATGCGGGAAAACATGGCGAAAGCGCTTAAAATTGACGTTGATCAGATCAATGTAAAGGCTACAACAGAAGAGGGCCTTGGCTTTACCGGAAGCGGCGAAGGAATCTCATCCCAGGCGATCTGTGCGATTGAAAAATTTACAAATTACAGTAGCGTGGATGTGATGGAGAAGCCTGCAGGATGTGGTGGATGCTGTGCGGGAAAATAAGATGAAGATTCGAAAGCTGGACCAATCAGAGCCTGGGAAAACCAGGAGCTTGTGGGAACAGGTATTTTCAGAAGACAGTCAGGAATTTGTTGATTATTACTATTATATCAAGACAAAAGACAATACGATTTATGTAATAGAGGAAGACGATGAGATACGTGCGATGCTGCAGCTGAACCCTTATCAGGTAAAGTTACAGGAAAGTGTCGTTCCATCGGATTATATTGTGGGAGTTGCCACGCAGGCAGAATATAGAGGCAGAGGATATATGAGAAATCTTCTGATTCATGCATTACAGGATCAGTATTCGCAGAAGATGCCATTTACCTTCCTGATGCCGGCGGCAGAAGCAATCTATTATCCTTATGATTTCCGATTTGTTTATGAACAGAAACAAATCGAGCTTGATGAAGCATTTTTTTCTGCAAGAAAAGAATATAAAAATGATGAATATAGAAATATATCACAAGAGCGGATTGTAGACCGTGATGCAAGATTTATGGATGCAGGGAAGATGGCGGCATTTGTTGAAGAGAATTTTTCGGATTGCTGGAATGTTGTTGCTTTAAGAAATGCACAATATTATCAGACACAGATTCTCGAACAACAGAGCGAGTTTGGCGGGATGCGGCTTGTCTTTGAAGAAGAGAAGCTGGTTTGTATCTATGCATATGCGAAAGAAGAGGGACTCGAGATCAGGGAACCACTTTATCTGGAAGGGAAAGAAGATCTCTTCTGGGCGTCGGTGGATGGTCTTAGAGAACAGGAAGAAAAGGTTTCGGTTTATGGGCTTAAGGAAGCACCTGACTGGCCAGATGATGAAACGTTTGCATATAAAGAAAAACCGCTTATTATGATCAGGATCGTTCATTTACAGGAACTATTTTCTAAAATGAAAATCCCGTCAGAATGTGAGATCCATTGCTCTTTTGCGGTGATCGATCCGGTTCTTCATAAGAACAGCAGGATCTGGAAACTCAGTAGCTCAAAAGGAGAAGAAAGCCTGAGCGTGTCTGAAACGGAAGATTCACAGGGAGTACTTTCCATTGCAGCATTGACGGAAATATTGTTTGGATACAAAACTCCTGAAGAAATACGTGCAGAGGAAAGCGTAATTCTTACAGAAGAACTAGAGGAAGAACTGAAGAAACTTCAGAACTTCTGTCCAATATTTTTGAATGAGATTGTCTGAATAAAATGTTAAAATGCAGTTGATCGGCAGAGATAATAGTTGACAAAAAATGATTTTTTGCATAAGATAATAGAGATGTTGAAAACAATAAATATTGGTAATAGAATTGAGAAAGACAAAGAACGGGAAGAGTAACAGAGATTTGGACTCATAGAGAGAAGGTGTCACCGGCTGAAAGCACCTTTGAGAGAAGAAACTGTGAAGTGCCCCCGGGAGTCGATCCTGTGAATGGAGTAGCAGGGTACGTCAGGCACACGTTACGTGCGTGAAAGTGAAAGAAGTTATACTTCTTTTATTAGAGTGGAACCGCGGATAGAACTTCGTCTCTAGATTGAGACGAAGTTTTTTGTATATTAGGAAAGTCCCTTTCCTAATATATAAAAAACGCTCCGCTCAGGATGCGCACTGCGGCGTACTAAGTGCATTCTTGAATCAGAAAGGAATGATAAATATGGGAATGATATCTTATGTCAAACAGGAGATCGAGGTGATCCGAGAGCGAGATCCTGCGATCAAATCAAACATGGAAGTATTTTTGTACCCAAGCTTTAAAGTAATCTTAAGCTACAGAGTGGCGCATAAGCTTTACCTGAAAAAGCATTATTTCTGGGCACGCTGGATTTCTCAGAGAGCAGCGCGTAAGACAGGGATTGAGATCCATCCGGGTGCAACAATTGGGAAGGGACTTTTTATCGATCATGGAACAGGTGTGATCATCGGAGAAACTACGATCATCGGAGATAATGTAACACTGTATCAGGGGGTTACGCTTGGCGGTACCGGAAAAGAACAGGGAAAACGTCATCCAACGTTGAAAGATAATGTTATGGTGAGCGCCGGCGCAAAGATCCTGGGTTCTTTTACAATCGGAGAAAATTCTAAGATCGGAGCTGGTTCTGTAGTACTTGAAGAGGTTCCACCGAACTGTACAGTTGTCGGTGTGCCGGGACGAATCGTCCGCATGGACAACAAGAAAGTCCCAAGAAGTGATATGGATCAGGTACATTTACCGGACCCGGTACTTACAGATATTCGAGAACTGCAGGAAGAGAATATAAAACTTCACAAACGTTTGGAATCTATGATAAAATATATGCGATGTGTGGAGAAAGAAAATAAGGAGAGTAAGAACGATGAAGATTTATAATACAATGTCAAAAAGAAAAGAAGAGTTTGTTCCTCTAGAGGAAGGAAAAGTAAAGATGTATGTATGCGGTCCGACTGTATATAATTACATCCATATTGGAAATGCAAGACCAATGATCGTGTTTGATACTGTCCGCAGATATTTTGAATACAAGAATTATGATGTGAATTATGTATCTAACTTTACGGATGTCGATGACAAGATTATCAAGAAAGCAAACGAAGAAGGCGTTACAGCAGAAGAAATCTCACAGCGTTACATTGCAGAGTGCAAGAAAGATATGGACGGTATGAATATTGAGCCGGCAACAAAGAATCCGCTTGCAACAGAAGAGATTGACGGTATGATCAGCATGATTGAGACACTGATTGAGAAAGGCTACGCATACGAGAAGAACGGAACGGTATATTACCGTACAAGAAAGTTCAAAGATTATGGTAAATTATCCCATAAGAACCTTGATGATCTTCAGTCAGGCGGACGTACCCTTCTTGTAAGCGGTGAGGATGAGAAAGAAGATTCTCTGGATTTTGTTCTCTGGAAACCGAAAAAAGAAGGCGAGCCTGCATGGGTTTCCCCATGGGGGGAGGGACGTCCGGGATGGCACATTGAGTGCTCAGAGATGTCCAAGAAATATCTTGGTGAGCAGATCGATATTCATGCAGGTGGGGAAGACCTGATCTTTCCACATCATGAAAATGAAATTGCGCAGAGTGAAGCAGCGAACGGAAAAGAGTTCTCCAGATACTGGATGCATAACGGGTTCCTGAACATTGATAACCGTAAGATGTCCAAGTCTCTTGGAAATTTCTTCACAGTTCGCGAGATCAGTGAGAAGTATGACCTTCAGGTACTTCGTTTCTTCATGTTAAGCGCACATTACAGAAGTCCACTGAACTTCAGCGCTGAATTGATGGAAGCAGCAAAGAGCGGACTTGAGAGAATCATTACAGCAGCTGATCGTCTGAAATTCCTTATGGGAAGCGCGAAGACAGAAGATATGGCAGAGACAGAAGCAGAGAAGTTTGCAAAGTCAGCAGAATATGTTGGAAACTTTGAGAGCGCTATGGATGATGACTTCAATACAGCAGATGCGATCGCTGCAGTATTTGATCTTGTAAAATTCATTAATACGATGACAGACGAAGACAGTTCCAAAGAGTATCTTGAGAATCTGTTTGACCGTCTGGTAAGACTGACAGAAGTACTTGGAATTATTGTTGATAAAGAAGATGAGATTCTTGATTCTGACATTGAAGCATTGATCGCTGAGCGTCAGGCAGCAAGAAAAGAGAAAAACTTTGCAAGAGCAGATGAGATCAGAGATGAGCTTCTTGCGAAAGGTATCGTTCTGAAAGATACAAGAGAAGGAGTACAATGGAAAAGAGCATAACAGCAGGTTTAGAAGAGTATATCCGGACAATTCCCGGTATGAAAGAGATTGATGCAAAGCAGTGTTCCCCACTGGTTCTTGCTTATGTGGGAGACTGTGTTTATGATCTGATCATTAAGACGATGGTGGTCGGTCGTGGAAACAGGCCGGTCCACCGTCTCCATGAAGAGACAAGCCAGTATGTGCAGGCATCAGCACAGTCCTTTATGATGCGTTCCATGCAGGAGCATCTGAATGAGGAAGAACATGGAGTTTACCGGAGAGGAAGAAATGCACGATCTGTGTCTCCGGCAAAGAATCAGTCAATTACAGATTACAGAAGAGCGACCGGTTTTGAGGCATTGATCGGACATTTATATCTGACAGGTCAGTATGAACGACTGACAGAGCTTGTAAGTATCGGACTTGAAAGCATTGAAAAAGAGATAAAGGAAAAAGGAGCAGAACATGCAGGAAAATAGAGAACAGGGAACAGAGACATTTGTAATTGAAGGAAGAAATGCCGTACTGGAAGCATTTCGTTCCGGACGTACAATCGACAAGATTTATGTTCTTGACGGATGCCAGGACGGACCGGTAAGAACAATTGTACGTGAAGCGAAAAAACACGGATCTTTGATCAATTTTGTGACAAAAGAAAGACTTTCCCAGCTCTCAGAGACTGGGAAACATCAGGGTGTAATCGCGCATGCGGCGGCATATGAATATTCCACGATTGACGACATGCTCAAACTGGCAGAAGAGAGAGGCGAAGCTCCGTTTCTGATTCTTTTAGACAATATCGAAGATCCGCACAATCTTGGTGCGATCATCCGTACTGCAAACCTTGCAGGGGCACATGGAGTAATCATTCCGAAGCGAAGAGCTGTTGGTCTGACAGCAACGGTAGCAAAGACATCTGCGGGAGCTCTGAATTATACACCGGTTGCAAAGGTGACAAATCTTGTGAAGACAATGGAAGAACTCAAGGAAAAAGGACTCTGGTTTGTATGTGCTGACATGGATGGAGAGCAGATGTACGATCTGAACCTGACAGGACCGATCGGTCTTGTGATCGGAAATGAAGGCGAGGGTGTTGGCCGTCTCGTGAAGGAAAATTGTGACTTCGTTGCAGGAATTCCGATGAAAGGTCAGATTAATTCTCTGAATGCATCTGTGGCAGCAGGCGTTCTTGCGTATGAGATTGTAAGACAGAGAATTTCACAGAAATAAATATAGGTATTGTTCGAAAATGAGCAATAACAGGTGATGATCGAATGAGCAAGTATGACAGAATGACAGATGAGCAGCTTTTATGTGATTACAAAAATGGAAATCAGGAGATTATGGATTACCTGATGGTAAAGTACAAATCAATGGTAAGGAAGAAAGCGCGTGCAATGTATCTGTTGGGGGGAGAGAACGAAGATCTGATCCAGGAAGGAATGATCGGTCTGATCAAAGCGGTAAGAGATTTTGATGAAACACAGAAGACATCATTTTCAAGTTTTGCAGAACTTTGTGTCTCCAGACAGATGTACTCGGCAATTGAGGCATCAAATCGAAAAAAGCATCTGCCTTTGAATTCTTATGTTTCGTTATATGAAGACAGTGAACAGGTAGGAGAGGGGAGAAGTCTTCCTTTGATTGACACGATAGAATCATCGAAGGAGAATGATCCGGAAGTTCTTTATTTTGGAAAAGAATATACAGAAGCTTTTGCGGAGCAGCTCAAAGAATTGCTTAGTCCATTAGAAAATCATGTTCTTTATCTGCACTTGATGGGAACGGATTATCGGACGATTGCGGAATTACTTGGAAAGAGTCCGAAGTCAGTGGACAATGCACTTCAGAGAATCAAGACAAAAGCACAAAAGATTCTGCCGTAAAGGAGAAATACGGATGAAGAAAAAATACAATTACCTTTTGGCACTTGCAGTCTTTCTGGTGATCATGATCTGCTTTAACAAATTCGGATACATCATTTCTTATCTGGCCGCAATTGGCGGGCCTCTGGTTATGGGAAACAATGGAACAATGGTGGTTTATGAGTTCCTGATGAGTCATTTGAATCTGGTATCGGCAATTTTGTACCTTATGGTTCTGCCTATTCCTGCTTTATGGTATTATCTTGCTTTTCAGCTGCGTGAAGGAGGAATCCGTGCAATCCCAGGCAAATGCAGAAGAGTCGGATTGGACGGATGCGTTTTAATCGCGCTGTTTACTTTTGGCATGATACACGTGACCAGTATTATACTGGCAATTGTAGCGCGGTCACTTCCGGATGCGATGGATAATTATCAGAATCTGATAGAAAATTCCGGCCTGACAGAATATTCGCTGATGTGGGTTTTCAGTACATTGATTCTTCCACCTCTTGTGGAAGAAATGATTTTCCGGGGTTTGATCCAGAAATATCTTGAACGTGCCGGAATGCATTGGATCCTGGCGAATGTTGTACAGGCGGTTTTGTTTGGAGGGTTCCATCAAAATCTCGTACAGGGAATTTATGCGGCACTTTTGGGGTTTGCACTTGGATTTGTGGCGCATCGCTATAACACCCTGGCGGCATCCATGCTGATGCACATGTTCTATAATCTGATGGGAACGCTGATCGTAGATCTTGAGAGCAGATTCCTTCCGGCAATAGTAATGGGAATGATTATCCTGATCAGTATTCCGATGACAGTGAGTGCTGTGACGTTGATTTGTCTGACAACAAATAATAAAAAAACAGAGGTTTGAGAAGATGAGATTTGTAATACAAAGAGTAACAGAGGCATCTGTTACGATTGATGGTGATATATCCGGAAAGATTGGAAAAGGGTATCTTGTTTTGATTGGAGTAGCAGATACAGACACAAAAGAGATTGCAGACAAAATGATACGAAAAATGATTGGACTTCGCATTTTTGAAGATGAACAGGGAAAGACAAACCTTTCGCTTGCCGATGTGGACGGAGGTCTTCTCTTGGTTTCACAGTTTACGTTATATGCAAACTGTAAGAGAGGAAACAGACCAAGCTTTATTGAAGCAGGAAAACCGGATATGGCGAATGAGATGTATGAATATATCATTGAAAAATGCAGGGAATCAGTGGATGAAGTACAGACCGGAGAGTTTGGAGCTGATATGAAGGTTCAGCTGCTCAATGACGGGCCATTTACCATTTTGCTGGATTCAGATCAGCTTTAACTTGACAATCAAACTCAAGTAGTGTATATTTAATTTTGCGTTCTGCTGGAACGCAATAAGCTGTCTTGGCGCAGTCGGTAGCGCGTCGCCTTGGTAAGGCGGAGGTCGGGGGTTCAAGTCCCCTAGACAGCTTTGAACTTTTCCCCGGAATCGCCCGTGAATGCGGTGTTTCCGGGGTTTTTCTTATTTCAGCAGATTCGCGATGCAGATCTTCAAATCTTCATAGATTCCAACAGAAATCTCATTGCAGATTTTCCTATAGGTTTACGGGTTTGAAGAAAAAATGCAATTCCTTGTTGAGAATTCTTTCACTTGTCATGAAATATGTTATACTGGATTTGATTGAAGTGGTGGTTCAAGGTGACGGGTTCTGCATAAGGGGAAGCCGTATGAGCGAAAAGAATTATGAAACAAGTGAATTAAAAGAACTGAAAGATGTGTTACAGACGTTTACGGAGTTTGTATGGGAGATGGAAGAATATCTGCCGGAATTTTACCATTTTTTTGATGCGATGAGGCAGAACATCGAGATTTTTCTTCGGGTCGGCGAAGAAGATGAAGAACAGATTCATGAGATTCTGGAACGGGATTGGGAGAAGGCACATGCGCCGCTTGTGGGAGTACAGTGTTATGATTTTCAAGGATCACATCCGGAGGCAGAAGCAGGAACTTGTGTTTATTTTGCGAATCTTTTGACAGAAATCGGTCGTTTTTTGAATCGATGAGTATGTTGGGAGTGCTTTGAAAGAAGTGAAAAGGAGAGATGGATATGGCATCATTTTTAGAAGATATCACACCATTTTATGGGACAGGAGAACGGAATGGGAAAGGACAGACACTGGAAGAATTTCTGGAAGAATATGATCCATATCGATATAAAAATCCGTGCTGTACAACAGACACAGTTGTTTTTTCTTATAAAGATGAACAGGCACTGAAAGAAGGACGATTAAAGGTGCTTTTGGTTAAGAGAGGAAATCATCCCAGTATTGGCTGTTGGGCTCTTCCGGGAGGATTTGTAAATTTACGGGAGAATCTGGAGGACACAGCAAGACGGGAACTGCAGGAAGAGACCGGAGTCAGCGGACTTCCGGTGGAACAGTTTGCCTGTTATGGAGATTATCAGAGAGATCCGAGAGCAAGGATTATTACAAGTGCGTATCTTTCTATCGTAAAGGAGTCTGATGTAAGTGTAGAGGCCGGAGATGATGCGGCAGATGCAGCATGGTTTGAGATAGAGATGGAACCGGAGACAGCATATGAAGAAGATGGATGGGAAAAGACGGAATATCATCTGACAATTCAAAATCAGGATCAGAAGAGAAATGCGGTTATCCTGAAAAAGGAGCGGACAGGATTGGTCAGAGAAAAATACTATGTTGTAAAAGAAGGTGGAGGAATTGCAGTGGATCATGCAGCTATTCTGGTACAGGCTTATGAATTGTTAAAAGGCAGGCTGCATTCAGGGCAAAACATGCATCTTCCGTGTCAATCAGCGGAGTGATTGACACGGGAGTGAACAGTAACCTTAAAAGGACAACTGTAAGAGGAGACGAAAAGAATCTCTTGTGGTTGTTCTTTTTATGTGATAAGATATTGAGCATGAAAACCTGTAGGATAAATCACACTTCCGAAGGAATGTGACAGATCATCCGGATGGTACTTATGGTTAGTAGGAGGAAGATATGGAGAACGAAACAGTTTCAAAGAATTTTATTGAACAGGAGATAGATAAGGATCTGGCAGAAGGAGTTTACGATCATGTATGCACCCGTTTCCCACCGGAGCCGAATGGATACCTTCATATTGGTCATGCGAAGTCTATCCTTTTGAACTATGGACTGGCAGAGAAGTATAATGGTGAATTCCATATGAGATTTGATGATACGAACCCGACAAAGGAGAAGACAGAATTTGTTGAGTCTATCAAAGAGGATATTAAGTGGCTGGGTGCTGACTGGAAGGATCATCTTTATTTTGCATCCGATTATTTTGATCAGATGTATGAGTGCGCTGTGAAGCTGATCAAGAAAGGAAAAGCATTTGTCTGTGATCTTACAGCAGAACAGATGCGTGAATATAGAGGAACACTTACAGAACCAGGAAAAGAAAGTCCATATAGAAATCGTTCTGTAGAGGAGAACCTTGAGCTTTTTGAGAATATGCGTGCCGGAAAGTATGCAGACGGGGAGAAAGTGCTTCGTGCAAAGATTGATATGGCATCACCGAATATCAATATGCGTGACCCGATCATTTATCGTGTTGCCCGCATGACACATCACAATACAGGAGATAAGTGGTGTATTTATCCGATGTATGATTTCGCTCATCCGATCGAGGATGCAATCGAGGGAATCACACATTCCATCTGTACACTTGAGTTTGAAGATCACAGACCGCTTTATGACTGGGTTGTGAGAGAATGTGAATTCGAGAACCCACCGCGTCAGATTGAGTTCGCAAAACTGTATCTTACGAATGTTGTAACAGGAAAGCGTTATATTAAGAAGCTCGTAGAAGATAAGATTGTTGATGGCTGGGATGATCCAAGACTGGTTTCTATCGCAGCGCTCAGAAGAAGAGGATTTACACCGGAGTCAATCAAGATGTTTATTGATATGTGTGGTATTTCCAAGAGCCAGAGCTCTGTTGATTATGCGATGCTTGAGTACTGTATCCGTGAGGATCTGAAGATGAAGCGTTCCCGTATGATGGCTGTACTTGATCCGATCAAGCTTGTGATTGATAACTATCCGGAAGGAGAAGTTGAATATCTGGATGTTGCGAATAATCTGGAGAACGAAGAACTCGGACAGCGTAAAGTTCCGTTCTGTCGTGAACTTTACATCGAGAGAGATGACTTCATGGAAGAACCGCCAAAGAAATATTTCCGCTTGTTCCCAGGGAATGAAGTTCGTCTGATGCATGCATATTTTGTGAAATGTGAAAGCTTTGTAAAGGATGAGAATGGTAACGTGACAGAAGTTCACTGTACTTATGATCCTGAGACAAAGGCTGGAAGTGGATTTACAGGACGTAAGGTGAAAGGAACAATTCATTGGGTTCCGGCACCATATGCACAGAAAGCAGAAGTAAGACTGTATGAGAACCTTGTAGATGAAGAGAAGGGTGTATACAATAAAGAGGATGGTTCTCTGAACCTGAATCCAAATTCTCTGAAGATTATCAAAGATGCTTATGTGGAGCCAAGCTTTGCAGATGCGAAAGCTTATGATAGCTTCCAGTTTGTAAGAAACGGATTTTTCTGTATCGATGCAAAGGATTCTACACCGGAGAATCTGGTATTTAACCGTATTGTTTCTCTGAAGAGTTCTTTCAAACTGCCGAAGAAATAAAAAACGGACTGCCGTGATCACAATGAGAAATTGTTCACGGCAGTTTTTCATAGTTATAGGTGTGATGCAGGGGGGGACAAGAATGTATGAATTGACAATGAGTTTGAATCCAAAATCAAAAACTCCGCTGTATGAACAGATTTATGAATTTATCAAGGAAGAGATTCAGAATAACGTAATACAGAGTGGAGAGCGGCTTCCATCTACAAGAGCATTGAGTAAGCATCTGGTAGTGAGCAGGAGTACAGTAGAACTTGCATATGAACAGCTCCTGTCGGAAGGGTATGTGGAGGCGATCCCATGCAAAGGATATTTTGTCGCAAAGATCGAAGGCATATATCAGCTTCAGAAGAGACCGGAGATCAAAGTTGAACCGATTTCTTCAGGAGTGACAGAATACGCGTATGATTTCACTCCGAACGGTGTGGATCTCAACAGTTTTCCGTATAATGTCTGGAGAAAATTATCCAAAGAATGCCTGATAGATGATAAGGCAGAGATGTTCCGATTGGGGAATCCTCAAGGGGAATATGGGCTTCGGAATGCGATCAGCAGTTATTTGCATCAGGCAAGAGGAATACACTGTCATCCGGATCAGATCATTATTGGAGCAGGAAGCGATTATCTGCTTATGCTTTTGACGACAGTGATTGGAAATTGTCATAAAGTTGCGCTGGAAAACCCAACCTATGGACAGGCCTATCGTTTGTTTGAACGATTAAGCTATAAAGTCTGTACTGTTGATATGGATCAAAGCGGGATGCGGATTGATGAATTAGAGAAATCAGGGGCGGATATTGCATTTGTCATGCCGTCTCATCAGTATCCACTTGGATGTGTTATGCCGATACAAAGAAGAATGGAACTTTTGAAATGGGCAGATGGGGCAGAAGGCAGATATATTATTGAAGATGATTACGACAGTGAATTTCGATATAAAGGAAAGCCGATTCCGGCACTGCAGGGAAGTGATAGCAATGGGAAAGTGATTTATACAGGTACCTTTTCTAAATCACTGGCACCTTCTATTCGAATGAGCTATATGGTGCTTCCGGAACATATTTTGAAAATTTATCAGGAAAAATGCAGATTCATCAGTTCTACTGTCTCCAAGGTGGATCAGATGATTCTTCAGAAATTTATGGAAGAAGGCTATTATGAGCGACATCTGAATAAAACACGCGCATTATATAAGAACAGGCATGATATTCTGATCAGCAGCCTTCGGAAGATGAAAGAGATTCTGGAAATTTCCGGAGAAAATGCAGGTGTTCACCTGTTGCTGCATTTTAAGACGGATGATTCCGAAAAGGATTTGATTAAAAAAGCGGCGAAACAAGGTGTCAGAGTTTATGGCTTATCAGAGTATTGTGTAAAAGATAATGAAGACAGTACAGGAAAAGCGGTGATTCTGTTAGGCTATGCAAACATGAATGAGGAGAGAATCCGTGCAGCAGTTCAACTACTCTGTAAGGCATGGAAATAGATGATAGAAAAACAGGCTGTATTTTAATAAAAAAGAGAAGCGGATGGTTCAATTTTATTAAGTGTAAGATTGAACCATCCGCTTTCTTTTTTATTATTCGTTTTCAGCAATCGTATCATCTGATTCATCAGAAACTGCTGGTTGTGTTTCTGCTTCAGAAGAGTCAGCGCTGTCAACATCAGATTTTTCAGTTAAATCATCTGGTTGGGCTGCCTGCAAAGATACATAAGATCTTTCCTGTGTTGGTTCAAGATCCTGATCCAGATCAAATGTATCGGAATCCGTTTCTTCTTTATTGCTATCGGTGCTATCTGCTTTTATATCAGAGGATGTACTCTTTGATTTTTTGATCAGACGAACAGTAAGAAGTCCGATTGCAGTACCAACAGTGCCAAGTCCAACTATCCATTTGATTAATTTTTTCAATTCTATAGTCTCCCTTCTATTAAACTAAATTTCATACTGATAAACAGTTTGCTCTCAGGGGAAAACCGCCTGATTTACTTTTTATTGTAATACTTTTATCGCAGAAATACAATATTTCTGACATTTAAATAAAAAAATGCGAAATAACGTTTTACAACCCTGCAAAAGTATAGTATAATTCTTAAGGCGGTAATGGTTATAAGTACCGCTGATTAATATTATTTACAAGCAAACATACGCAGGAGGGTTTGAAATGGTAAAAGCAGTAGTTGGTGCAAACTGGGGCGATGAAGGAAAGGGTAAGATCACAGACATGCTCGCCAGAGAGGCAGATATCATCGTTCGTTTTCAGGGTGGTGCGAATGCAGGCCATACAATTGTGAATGATTACGGAAAATTTGCGCTGCATACACTGCCATCAGGTGTGTTCTATGGACATACGACCAGCATCATTGGTAATGGTGTCGCACTGGATGTGCCGCGTCTTTTCGCAGAGGTACAGTCTATAGTAGAAAAAGGTGTTCCGATGCCGAAGATTCTTGTATCCGACAGAGCACAGATGGTAATGTCTTATCACAAGAATTTTGACGCATATGAAGAAGAGAGACTCGGAGGAAAATCTTTCGGTTCCACAAAGTCAGGAATTGCTCCGTTCTATTCAGATAAGTATGCAAAGATCGGTTTTCAGGTTAGTGAGCTGTTTGATGATGAACTTTTGAAGGAGAAGGTTGTGCGCGTGGCAGAGCAGAAGAATGTACTGCTTGAGCATTTATACCACAAACCACTGATTAATCCTGATGAGTTATATAACGAACTGATGGAATATAAGAAAATGGTAGAGCCGTTTGTAGCTAATGTATCTCTTTACCTTCACGAGGCAATCAAAGAAGGAAAGACAGTTCTTCTTGAAGGACAGTTAGGATCCATGAAAGATCCGGATCACGGAATTTATCCAATGGTTACATCTTCCTCAACACTTGCAGGATACGGTGCGATCGGAGCAGGAATCCCACCATACGAGATCAAGCAGATCGTTACAGTATGTAAAGCATACTCAAGTGCAGTAGGAGCCGGAGCTTTCGTAAGCGAGATCTTTGGAGAGGAAGCAGACGAGCTTAGAAGACGTGGTGGTGACGGCGGAGAGTTCGGCGCTACAACAGGACGTCCAAGAAGAATGGGATGGTTTGACTGTGTTGCATCCAAATATGGCTGCAGAATGCAGGGAACAACAGATGTAGCATTTACAGTACTTGATGTACTTGGATATCTGGATGAGATTCCGGTATGTGTTGGTTATGAGATCAACGGAGAAGTTACTACAGAATTCCCGGTAACACATCTTCTTGAGAAGGCAAAACCGGTTTACAAAGTTCTTCCGGGATGGAAAGAAGACATTCGTGGAATCAAAAACTACGAAGATCTTCCGGAAAACTGCCGTAAATACATTGAATTCATCGAGAAAGAGATCGAGTATCCGATCACAATGATCAGTAACGGACCAGGAAGAAACGATATTATTTATCGTAATAAATAATGAAACAGAAATACAGGACAGGAAGTGAAAGCTTTCCGTCCTGTATTTTTTATATATTAGGAAAGTTCTTTCCTAATATATAAAAACGCTCCGCTAGGGATGCGCACTGCGGCGTACAAGGTAGGTGTCGCAAGCGACCGCCGCAGGCGCCAGAATGTGCCAAGGCACATTCTTTTCTGATATAAAAACACTTCGTTCAGAATGAACACTGGGCGTACAATGTAGTTGTTGCTCCGCGTGGAATCTGCACGGAAAACAAAAAGATAGTAATAAATCAGAAAGTTCCTCATATAATATGATGATACCAGGGTCAAAAGGTCTGAAACCACCGGTGCTTGCACAAAGGTGGTGCAATGGCCTTGGGACCCGCCCCAATATGAGCATAAAAGTGGAGCGGAAGCTTCACGATATGCGAATAGTGGGTAGGATTGTGGGAGTGCATTGCACGAAACAATCCGTAGGTATCATAGTTGGGGGCTTTTGCCCCCAACATCATAATATATAGCTGAGAAAAAAGAAGGAGGAATTCGATGGAACAGAACAGCAATGAAAAAGACAGAGAAAATTTATCCATGGAAGAATATCTGAAGAGGAGACAGGCAGTAAAAACCCGGGAAACAGCTTCGCATGTCGCCCGGGGAGTAGATTCTGTCAGTGCATTACTGACTGCAGTATTTTATTTATGATCAGAATTGTCTTTTGAATCATCTTTCAACAGTCGTGTGACCAGCAGCAGTCCATACAGAATAACAGGAACGAAAATGGTTGCAGCAATAGATGCTTTGAGAAGATCAGAAGCAACAGGTGAATCAATCAGTGCAAAAATCAGTGTGCACAAATACATTGCGATAAGAATAAAAACTCCTAACAGTGCAGAAATACGTTTCAGTTTTTTCATGTGACCAGTCCTTTCATACGCCAATATAGTAATAGTAACAGTATATATCAAATAATTGTTTACGGCAAATAAAATTTGTTATATAATAAAAGGGCGATTGAATTCGAAGTTTAAAGATAAAGGAGCAATATACAATGAGTGAGAAATGTTTATTAGACCAGTGGCGTGATATGGCCTATGACCGTAATCTTCCGAAAGATCAGCTGGAGAAGTTCTGGGGAACATACTTTACAATCGAAAGAGAGATTTACGAGCAGCTGCTCGAGAACCCGGATGAAGAAGTGAAGGGAACAGTGAAAGAGCTTGCTGAGAAATATGGACAGGATGTCATGACAATGGTTGGATTCCTTGACGGAATCAATGACAGTCTGAAGACAGCAAACCCGATCGAGACAATGGAAGAAGATACAGTTGTAAGTCTTGCATTTGATAAAGAACTTCTTTACAAGAACATGATCGATGCAAAAGCTGACTGGCTGTATGGACTCCCACAGTGGGATAAGATCTTTGATGCAGAGACAAAGAAACGTCTGTATCGTGAGCAGAAACAGTCCGGTACAGTTCGCAAGGCGAAAAAGATCGGAAGAAATGATCCATGTCCGTGCGGAAGTGGAAAGAAATATAAATTCTGCTGTGGAAAGAACGCATAAGAATCAGATTACTGGCGGTATGTATTGAGAGATACATACCGTTTTGTGTTTTTGGATATAAGTGTATATATTTAAAAGAAAGGGACATACTGATATTGTTCTAATAAGATTAAGAGGAGGAAATCAGTATGCCAGAATTAAGCTGTACCGTACAGACATGTGTACACAATTATCAGTATCTTTGCGAACTGGATAAGATCCAGGTGGGAGGAAACAGTGCGAAGAATGCGCAGGAGACCTGTTGCGATAGCTTTGAAGAAAGAAGAGAGGGAAGTTATAGCAATAAGACGGATTCGATGAAGTCTGTTTCAGATTGCTTAGACGTTGACTGCCAGGCGAAAGATTGCAGATATAATGAAGAGTGCAAATGTCACGCAGGGAAAATCAGTGTAGAAGGCGGTGACGCCTGCCACAGCAGTGGGACAGAATGTGCAACATTTGATTGTTGCTGTAATTGAGCATTAGATAAAAGTATAAAATCGTGATAAATAGAAAGAGATTTGGAAGAGAGGATCTTCTGAATCTCTTTTTTCTACTGTTGACTCTATTATTGCAACCGCGTTATAATCGTAATATGTATATTTAACAGAAGAAAGGAAATGATCGTACATGAGTGAATATCGACAGGATGAGCATACGACAGCGAAAGAGGCGTCAAAGACTCATACAGATCAAAGTTATAGGCACAATTCGTGGGAAGAGCATGAAAAAAGAAGGTATAGCTTCAAAGAACAGACCATAAAAAGTATGACGTTGTTCTTCGTAGTTGCGACATGTATCTTATTTTATTTTGCACTTTTGAGATTGGGACAGATTTCATCTGTATTTAAGCAGTTTTTAACAGTGGCAAAACCTATTATTTATGGACTGGCAATTGCATATTTGCTGAATCCGATTGTGAAGTGGATAGACCGTCGGATGATTCCACTTTTGGAGAAACATTGTCCCAAATTAAAGAAGAAAAAACAGATATCAAGAGGAGTTGGAATCTTCGTATCTGTCATCTTAATGTTGGCATTGATTACTACACTTCTCAATATGATGATTCCGGAGTTATATGGAAGTATCCGCGACATGATTTTCAATGTGCCGAGTCAGATGAACCGGTTTATCCATGAATTCAGTAAGATGCATTCTTCTGATTCAACAGTTGGAAAGATGTTGGAGAGCATAGTTGAAGAAGCAAGTGATTTTGTTCAGAACTGGATGAAGACAGATTTGATGGAGAAAGTGAATCTGTGGATGACACAGCTTACTGTGGGAATGATTCAGATGGTTCGTGAAGTCTTTAATTTTATTATTGGAATCATTGTCTCTATTTATGTTTTGTTTAGCAAAGAGAAGTTCCAGAAACAGACAAAGAAGCTGATCTACGCTGTATTTCGTCCGGGACAGGCTAATATGATTCTCCAGATTGGCGGAAAAAGCAATGAGATCTTCGGTGGATTTATTATCGGAAAGATTATTGATTCTCTGATTATCGGAGTAATCTGTTTTATAGGATTATCAATTCTAAATATGCCATATACAATGCTGGTCAGCGTGATCGTAGGAGTGACAAATGTAATTCCATTCTTTGGACCGTATATCGGAGCAATTCCGAGTGCAATTCTGATTCTGCTTGCAGATCCATTGAAAGGACTCTATTTTATCATTTTTGTTATTGCATTGCAGCAGTTTGATGGAAATGTGCTGGGACCAAAGATTTTAGGAAATTCGACAGGACTTTCCTCGTTCTGGGTTGTTTTCTCAATCCTGATCGCAGGGGGATTATTTGGTATTCCGGGAATGCTTTTTGGTGTACCGACATTTGCGGTGATTTATTATATTGTAAATATGCTGGTTAATTCTATCCTGAAGAAAAAAGAACTTCCAACAGATACAGAGTGCTATGGGAAGAACGGATATGTAGATTCCGAAGGAATTTATATACAGAAAGAAAAACAGGAAGAGATAAAAGAAATACAAGAAGAAAAGGGAGATAAGGACAATGCCGATTCGAGTACAAAATGATTTGCCGGTAAAGGAAATATTGGAACAAGAGAACATCTTCGTGATGGATGAGATGCGTGCGGCACATCAGGATATCCGTCCGATTAGTATCGGACTTCTGAATCTGATGCCACTTAAGGAAGATACAGAGCTTCAGATTCTGAGAGCACTTTCAAATTCTCCGTTGCAGGTGGATGTTACTTTCGTAAGAGTGACAAGTCATGTGTCAAAGAATACATCAACAAGTCACATTTATAAGTTCTATGAAGCGTTTGATGATATCAAGGGTAAAAAGTTTGACGGATTTATTATCACGGGCGCACCTGTAGAACAGATGCCGTTTGAAGATGTAGATTATTGGGAAGAACTGAAACGTATTATGGAGTGGACAAAGACAAATGTTGTGTCTACACTTCACCTTTGTTGGGGAGCACAGGCTGGTATTTATTATCATTATGGAATTGATAAGGTACAACTTCCGGAAAAACGTTCAGGTTTGTTCTGGCACCACGTAAGGAACAGAAAGATTCCGATCGTCAGAGGATTTGATGATAAGTTTCTGGCACCGCATTCCAGACATACAGAAGTTCCGCAAGATCTATTGGAAAAAGATGACAGAATTACAATTCTTGCAGATTCGGAAGAAGCAGGAGTTTATCTTTGCATGGCGCAGGATGGACGTCAGATCTTTGTAATGGGACATCCGGAGTATGATAGAATGACACTGGATTCCGAGTATAAGAGAGATCTGGGGAAAGGATTGAATCCACAGATTCCGGAGAATTATTATCCGAACGACGATCCAGAGAAGAAACCAATGCTGACCTGGAGAGCGCATTGCAATAACCTGTATACGAACTGGTTGAATTATTACGTATATCAGGTGACACCGTACGATTTATACGGAA
>UMLD01084926.1_pt1 | contig 19282 bp, 10 predicted proteins | sample 1966491 | NCBI WGS metagenome assembly UMLD01 (sample SAMEA4836191, study PRJEB28245) | human gut metagenome | biome: gut microbiome; material: fecal sample | place: Denmark | collected 2008
AAGCGCAGGATCCGCCGCAGATCATTACCAGGAAAACCGTGCAGGAAGCAAAAAAAGCGGAAACTCCTCCGGAGGCCAAGGAAACACCGGCGCCGGCAGAAACACCGGAGCCGGCTCCGCAGAAAGAAGAACAGCCGGCGCCTAAACCGGCTGCTCCTGAAGGGAAAAAATCGAAGTATCCTGTCTTTGAATATCCCTACAATCTGGAAACGGACCGGCAAAACTTTGATTACAACAACATAGACATCGTCGTCGGCGATAAGCGGTATATGACACAGATCAACGACTGGTTCATGAACTTCCGCGACTACAAAGACAAAACTGTCCTCATTGAAGGCTATTTTATTTCCATCAACGGCCACTACTTCGTAGGAAGAAACGGCCCCACCTGTCCTTACTGTACAGGCGGCTATGTGGATTTTGAATTTACCTCTGACGGCGACTTCACCGGCTATGAAGACGGCGTCACATGGATCAAAGTGTATGGCATCCTCCGCGAAGCCACTGTCCATCTGAACGACCATCTCACCGCCCCCTTCTACCATCTGGAAGCGGTAAAAGTGGAAAAAATGGATCAGCCGGGAATCGGAACCATCACAGATTAAAAGAAAAAGTAAGGTAGGAAATTCTGTTTTCCCCTTACTTTTTTATTTTTATATATTTTAAAATTGTAATTCATGGAACGGCATATAGAATTGTAATTCATGGAACGGCATATAGAAATCAGAAATAGAAAACCTTTTTGTTAAAATCGTTTTGGACAAAAACATAACCACAGAAGCATCCCTTATGAAAGCAATTACAACAGAAGAAAACCCCGGATAAAATATTAAATTTTTTGATGGATGTTACAAATTATTGATTATCCGGACAATCTTAACTCTGCAAATACCATTATTTCACAAAAATATAGCCTCATGATAAGATATTTATATTAAAGGCAACGTGTTTTTAAATATAAAAAGGAGACGAATGCGATGAAGACAGGATTTGAGCTATTGGACGATGCATTCCTGAACAAGGGAACCGCATTTACGGAATCGGAAAGAAAAAAACTTGGATTGGAGGGGTTGCTTCCGCCTTGTGTGGAAGATATAGAAACGCAGGCACAGCGTATCTACCGCCAAATGGAAAGAAAAACTTCTTTGATTGAGAAAAGACGTTTTCTGATGGAAGTCTTTAACTTCAATCGAACGCTGTTCTTTCATGTATTCAGTGAACATCTGGTAGAGTTAATGCCAATTGTTTATGATCCGGTTATTGCGGAGAGCATCGAACAGTATAGTGAACAATTTATCAACCCACAGTATGCAGCGTTCCTTTCCATCGATCATCCGGAATCTATTGAAACTTCGCTTAAACAGGCTGCCGGAGACAGAAAGATCCGTCTTATTGTTGTTACTGATGCAGAAGGCATTCTTGGCATTGGTGACTGGGGTACCAATGGTGTAGATATTTCTGTCGGAAAATTGATGGTCTATACTGCCGCTGCCGGTATAGATCCGCAGACAGTACTTCCGGTTGTCTTGGACTGCGGATCTAATCGGGAATCCTTATTAAAAGATCCTTTCTATCTTGGAAACCGTCACAAGAGGATATATGGTGATCATTATTATGATTTCGTGAATCGATTTGTTGAAACGGCTGAAAATCTATTTCCCGATCTGTATCTGCATTTTGAAGACTTTGGACGGTCTAATGCTGCAACCATCTTGAAGAAGTATCAAAAAACCTATCCTGTTTTTAATGATGATTGTCAGGGAACCGGCATAATAACATTAGCCGGTATTCTTGGAGCAATGAAAATCAATAGAGAGAAACTTACAAATCATACCTACATGTGTTTTGGAGCGGGCACGGCCGGAGCCGGTATCGCCGACCGTATATTCAGGGAAATGGTCGCACAGGGATTATCTGAAAAAGAAGCACGAAATCACTTTTATATGGTGGATAAACAGGGATTGCTTTTTGACGATATGGATGACTTGACACCTGAGCAAAAACCGTTTGCAAGAGCACGTTCTGAGTTCGATAATCCGGAAAAACTGAATAATTTAACTGCAGCAGTGATGGCTGTCAGACCTACGATCCTCGTGGGAACCTCAACCGCTCCGAAAACATTTACCAAGGAAATAGTAAAAGCCATGGCATCATGGTGTGACCACCCGATTATTTTCCCGCTTAGTAATCCAACGGAATTGGCAGAAGCAACAGCGGAAGACATCATCAAATGGTCTGACGGCAAAGCGATGGTCGCAACCGGTATTCCTGCAGAACCTGTTGAATATAATGGCGTGACTTACGTTATCGGACAAGCAAATAATGCCCTGATATATCCTGGACTGGGACTGGGAAGTATCTCTGTTAATGCCTCTCTGGTCACAGATGAAATGATTTCGTCCGCTGCACATTCTCTCGGTGAATTTCTTGAAATCAATGTGGAAGGAGCTGCTGTTCTGCCGCCGGTATCCAAATTAACGCAGTTTTCTGAAACAGTGGCTGCTGCAGTAGCAGAATGTGCCGTAAAACAGGGCTTGAACAGAGTACAGACGAATGATGTTAAAAAAGCCGTGAAATCAGTGATCTGGAAGCCTGTTTACAGAAATTACTGATATGTGGACCAATAAAACAGCAAATTTCAAGTCTTGTGTAAATACCGAAAAATAAATACCGCCTGTTTTCCACGGCGGGATATATGACAAAAGAAAAGAGTATCTTCACTCCCGCATGGAGAAGATACTCTTTTTCATTTCCATATTTTCTTTTACGCCCACGTAAAAACGCCGTCTCCTGCCAAGACAGCGTCTTTCCTCATAAACACAGGAGCCCGCTCCTCTGCTTCCTGTAATATTTCGTTTTCCCCCGAATCAGCTCACCGCCGGGAACCAGCCGGCCGCCGTCACCGTAATCGGGGACATAAAGCAGATCCCAGCGCATATCCGGATCACCGCTACCGATCCCGTACCCGTCAAAAGCGGCCATCTCTGCATGTGTGTAAATATCTGCCACCGACAGTCCAAGTTCTTCCACAGCCCTCGCGCAGAACATCGCAAGCGCTTCCACCTGCGCCTCTGTCGGCGGCTCACACCCCAGATCCACACCGCTCGGCGCGTCATAGTAGCAGCATGCGTCACGGCAGCACGCCAGCGCCACACCGATCGACCGGCTGTTCCTGTGCCACGTATGCGCCAGGCACTCCGTGAAATCCTCATGAATCACATGGCAGTACCCGCCCCGGTCAATCACCACATGATATGCCAGGCACTCCACCAGCTGGTACGGCGCCCCCGTCCAGTGGCAGTAAATCCGGTCAGTCCTGCCGCGGGCAGCCTCCAGGCGCGTTCCTATTTCATCCAAAGTCATAATCCGTTTATCCATATTTTACGGAAAGAAATACTTCCTTCCCCTCATCACTTCCTTTTCAACTTCCTTACCAGCCCCGACAGCACCCCGACACCGGCATCATTCAGATTCTCCACGATACTCAGCATCTCCGACGCCGCCAGATAACTGACACACATTTCCATAAACAGGCCCGGCCGTCCCACGCTTGCCAGAAGCCGGTCCGCCACACCGCCGCCGACAGTCAGCAAAATGTAAAGCACCATCTTTCCGGCAAACTGCCGCTTCATCTGCCTGCTGGAAATCATTCCGGCCCGATGCGCCGCGGGAATCGCCAGAATGCACGATACCATATCACGATCCGCTTCCCCCTTCGCCGCCAGATACTTGTGGGCAAGCGCCATCCACTTCGTCACCAGATCAATAAACACCGCCAGCGCAAACAAACTGACCAGCTCCACAGGGAAAACCCCTTCCGCCAAAAGACCCATCGTCACCAGCTTCACCTGCCAGTCCTCCACAAGCCGCTCCGAAGCCCGTTCAAAAGCCTCCATCCACGAACCTGCATCCATAGGCCCTCCTTTCCGTCAAAAATAAAACTCCTCACAACGGGGCCGCTCAAAGAAATACGCCCCCACCTCATCCGGCCTGATCTGCAAAATCCGCATGGAATTATAAATATCCCGCTGGGAAAAATGAAGCTGATTATTCAGCCGCAGAGACAAAGACGTCTTGCTGATCCCCAGCCTTGCCGCAAAAACAACGTCAGACCCCAGCTTCTCACGAATCCGTGCCCGAAGCCTGATATAATCAAAATGCATTCCCAATCCTCACTTTCATTTAAGAAATATCCACTTCCGTTACAAGAAATTCCTCGTTTTTGCATCTTTTATAAAATATCGTTCCTTTTATAGAACATATGTTCTATATTAATTTAAGAATAGAACTTTCTCCCCCGTCTGTCAATAGGCGTTTCCACAGCCCTGCGAACCCTATTTTCAAAAACGGACGGGAGAGCGTCCTATCCTAAAAAGGAAAAGCCCGAGTCCGTAACCCGGGCCCTTCCCTGCCCATCTCCGGCGGATTATTCGCCGTCAGTCAGAACAGCCACATCAGAGCGGCGGACAGAATCAAGCGCCTTCACCTGCAGTCCGGCGATCGCCTTCCCCGCATGAAGCAGCTCTTCATCAGACGCGCTTTCCCTGATATTGTTAAAAGTCAGATTCTTCAAAGAACCGTCCGTATTTTCAACACGTACCAGAAGCCTTGTCTTTTCCACAGATTTGGAAACTGCCATTATTATCCCTCCTTTCCTTTTTAATCCTTATAGTCCTCTTTCAAAATTAATGAATTTCCTCTTCCGTAGTGGTCACCATGACCGCCTTAGCGAAAGAAGCCGCCCCGACGCCCTTGCCGTTTGCCAGCACCGGCATGATTTTCGCGGCCTCCGCCTGCACGGCGGCCAAAGCGAGCCCGTCCTTCGGATCGGCAATGCTCACAATAAGCTCCGTATTCGCGGAAGTCAGGAATTTAAGTTCCAATTTCTTAGCCATACTCTTTTCTCCTTTCTCTGTTCCCTCTCCGGAAAGGAACAGTTCTTAGCGCTGCCATTATAGTATCCCTTTCGAGTTTAAATTTGCTGAAACAGGAAAAATAATTTGAAATTTTTTTGAAATACTTTTCCCGTACTCCCATTTTCTTTACATTTTTATCCCGACAATGCAATAAAAAAATACCGCTGTTAAGCGGTACTTCTCAGTTAAATTTACAGCATGTCCGCAGCCGATAAAGCATGAACGCATCTATGTGATGAGGAGTAATGACTCTATTCCGCTCATAACTTCCCACGAGGCTCTTTCCATTTCCCTCACCACAGTAATAGATCCTTCGCTATCGCTCTGGATGACATTTTACCATTTTCTTCACTACGGCAGCAGATCCTTCGCCGGTGTTCTGAATGACGCTCTACCGTTCCCTGTCATTCTGAACGGAGGCAAGAATGCCTTGTGGGAAAAATAGAAAACGGAACAGTGACACAGAGTGAAGAATCTATGACTCGGATGACGTCTTACGGCTTTCCTCATCATAGCAGCAGATTCTTTGCTGTGCTTAGGATAACGTCTTATCGACTCCTGTCATTCTAAACAGAGACAAGAATGCTTTGCGAGAAAAATAGAAAACGGGATAGTGACACGGAGTGAAGAATCTATTACTCCGAATGACATCTTATCATGAATTCCATTTTTATCGGCAGACGATCATAAAAGGCTGTAATAAAATATTTCCGCGTTATATCACAGCTCCTTACTCATGCTTTTTTCTGCAAATAAGAATTGGCATAACCGCATTTAACGACTATGCCATGTTTCCGGAATTATAAACTTCTGACTTTTTATTTATAAAATTCTCCCGCTTTACACTGACACGTCGCGCCGGCCTGTCACTTTATAGAAAAGGAGCAGCGACAGGATGGATGTCACCGTGAGGATGGTGGCGTACGCGGAAGCGTTCCCGTAGTTGCCGCGGATGACTTCCGTGTAGATGGACACGGTGAGTGTCTGCGTGCTGTTCGTGTACAGGATGATGGATGACGACAGCTCGCTGATGATGGTGACCCAGCTCATGATGGCTCCGGAAAGAACGCCGGGCATCATCATGGGAACCGTAATCTTACGGAAGGTCGTCATGTCGGAGGCACCCAGGGAAATGGCCGCTTCTTCGATGCTGGGACTGATATTTCCCAAAATGGCGGTGGATGAACGGACGGTATAGGGCATTCTCCGCACCGCGAAGGAAATAATCATGATGAGTGCCGTTCCGGTAAGGATAATCGGCGATTTATTGAAAGCAAAGACGAAAGCGATACCGAGGACGGAGCCGGGAATGATGAAGGGGAACATCGTAATGACGTCAAGAATGCTGTTCAGTGTATTTCTTTTCCGCACGGAAAGATAGGCGATGAGAACGCCTAAGACGATGACGGCAGCGATGGCGCAAAGCCCCAGGAAGTAGGTATGCCAGATGACGTCATTGTCCTTGGCAAAGAGTGTCGCGTCATAACTCTGAAGAGCGAAGCCGCCGGTAAATACCTGTCCTCCGTTTGTGGCAAGGAAAGAGGTGTACACGACGACGAACTGGGGAAGGATTGCCAGTCCCACGGTCATGTAGACGGCCAGATGGGCAAGGATATTCCGCAGACCGCTGAGTGATTCTGCCGCCATGGGTTTCAGGGCGGTCATGGCGTAGGTATTTCTTCCCGCGAGAAAACGCTGGACGAAGAACATGACGATGGTGAGCCCGATCACGATGCAGCAGATGGCTGCCGCGAAGCCGTCATCCCCCGATACTTCTCCCATGAACTGGTTGTAAATAAGGACGGGGAGTGTCTTGTACCCCTCGCCGATGAGCATGGGGGTACCGAAGTCGGCAAAGACACGCATGAAAACGAGCATGGAGCTGGCAAGGAGTGTGGGCATGACAAGCGGCACGATGATTTTCCAAATGCGCCCCATGCGGCTGCACCCCAGGCTTTCCGCCGCTTCATTCAAAGAGTTGTCCAGATTTTTCAGCGCTCCCGATACGTAAATGTAAACGAGGGGGAACGACTGGAGCGTAAAGACGAGGACAATGCCGGCAAAGCCGTACACACCGCCATAATGGAGTCCGAAGGTGTCGTTCAGGAACTGGGTGATGACGCCCTGCCGCCCGAGCATCTGTATCCATGCGTATGCCCCGATGAAAGGCGGCGACAGGTAGGAGATAACAATGAGAATATTCAGGAAACTGCTTCCTTTTATTTTCACGCTCCTCATGAGGTATGCCAGGGGGAGCCCGAGAGCCGCCGATAAGATCGTGGAAACGACAGTCACTTTCAGCGAGTTTACCATCGTTCCCCAATAGAATTTTTTCGCAAAGAAATGAGCGAAATTCTGAAGCGTGAGCGCCCCTGTATCCCCATGAATGACACTCCGGTACAAAATGAGGAATATGGGATACATGATAAAAAGGGCGAAAGCCGCAAGAATGACGACACTGAAAAGGTTCCAGACGGTCAGATTCTTTTTCATAGTCCTTCCTCTCTGATCAATGTTTCTTCCGTTGCCCGGCGGAAGACATTGATCCGCCCGGCTTTAACGGTAAGCGTGACGGCGCTGCCGTCAGGAAGAATATCCTGGCCTTCCTGGGTCTGGAGAATCTCCAATTCCTGCCCGCTGCCGGTGGTGATAAAGTAATGGGTGGTGAGTCCGAGGAATACGGAAGAACGGATCACGCCGCGGATCCCCTCTTTCGTGCCGGGCTCCATATTAAATTCTTCCGGGCGGACGGAAACGATGACGTCTTCTCCGTCCTCCACGTCGCGTGATAAGTTATCCATGTCTACAAGCCAATCTTCATTTTCTTTAAAGGAAATGCTTGTCTTATCTCCTTTTTTCACGATATGCCCGTCCAGCAAGTTGGAGAGCCCGATAAAAGTCGAAACGAAAACATTCTTCGGCCTTTTATAAATATCCGCCGGTCTGCCGATCTGGCAGATGACCCCGCCATTCATGACGGCGATACGGTCGGACACCGCCAGCGCCTCTTCCTGGTCGTGGGTGACATACACCGTGGTTATATCCACCCGGCGCTGGATCTGCTTGATGGCGTTCCTCATTTCGATACGGAGTTTCGCATCCAGGTTGGACAGCGGTTCATCCATCAGAAGTACCTGCGGCCGGATGACGATCGCCCGCGCAAGGGCGACACGCTGCTGCTGCCCGCCGGAAAGCGCTGTGGGCATACGGTCTTTCAGGTGGTCGATCTTCACGATCTTCAGGATTTTATCCACCCGCTCTTCGATTTCCTTTTCAGGCACTTTCCGCATCCGCAGACCGAAAGCCACATTGTCTTTCACCGACATATGGGGGAAAATGGCGTAATTCTGGAAAACCATGCCCATATTTCTTTTATCCGTCGCCACATCGTTGATGACATTCCCGTCGACGGAAATCGTACCGCCCTCGATGGAATTGAATCCGATAATCATACGGAGCAGCGTCGTTTTACCGCAGCCCGACGGCCCTAAAAGGGTGAAAAATTCGCCCGGCATAATATCCACGGACAGGCCGTTCACCACCACCGTATCTCCGTACTTCTTCACTACTTTGTCTATATTGATAGAAACACTCATAATAACCTCGTGATTCAAGTAACATCTATGAAAAAGGACGTCAGGCGAAATGCCCGACGCCCTCTGATGACCTGATTACTACTACTGTCTGGAATTTTCCAGATGTTTATTCCATTCCGCCACGACTTCTTTCTTATGGGCAGCTACCCAGCCTTCGTCATAATTCTTGAACAAAGCGATTGTGTCCTGGGGTGTCATGTAGTCAGCAAGCTTCACGCCCTTGCGGAGCGGACGGACAGTGAGCGTCTTTCCTGCCGCTTCCTGGATCTTCTGGGAAAGCATGAAATCGACAAATTTCTTCGCATTTTCCATATGTTTCGCGCCTTTGATGATCTGTACGGATTCGCCCGGGAAAATAGCTCCCTCTTTCGGGAATACGACTTCTACATCAGCGCCGTTCTTCACATAGGTAGCCGCCGGATCTTCCCAGGTAAGCCCTACGGTATACTCGCCGTCGGCAGCGCCTTTATGGACAGCACCGGAACTGTTCAGGAATTTCCCGTCTACATTCTTAATGAAGTTATCCACATACGCCCAGGCTTCAGGGGACATGGGATCTCCATCCTTGCCCTTGGCGTAAAGCATCGCCATGAGCACCTGGAACGCAGAGCTGGAGTTGGCAGGGTCGCCGCAGGCAATCTTGCCCTTCAGCGCCGGATTGAGAAGATCGTCAAACCCGGCAATCTTCATATCGCCTGCCAGTTTTTTATTAACGATGAAAACGGTGGGATCGGCAAACGCGGGTGAAAAATATCCCGTCTTATTTTTGGCGGCATCAATCATATTCGCATCTTCCGGAGATACATATTTCTCAAAAAGTTCTTTCTGGGAATCCAGCATCGTCTGGTCAGCCGCCCAGAGAATATCGCCCTGGGGATTGTCCTTTTCAGACGCCACACGTTTCACGAGGGGTCCTGTCCCCGCCACAATAACATTAACCTTGATTCCCGTTTCTTTTTCAAAAGCGGGAATGACAAGATTGTTTAAGCTTTCGCTGCGCGCCGTATAAACGGTCAGCACTTTTTCCTCTGCGGGAGCGGCCTTGGCAGTATCCTTTTTATCTCCACCGCAGCCGGAAAATACGGAACAGAGCACAGCAGCACATGCCACCGCCAAAGCTGCTTTCTTCAATCTTTTCATGACAATCCTCCTTGCCTTTCATCGTAAGTAAACTTCCTATTTAAATAATACCATGTATATTGTACCATTATTCATTCCTGTGTCTACACCTTATAAGCACAATGTATAGCTTGCCTTAAACTGTATAGGAAATACTCATAAAGAAATAGACGAGCGGACCGTTGTATGCAAAAACGGGTATGCAAAGAGCAGGAAATCCGGCCGCCGGATACCGCATTTCATTCGGCAGCTCCTGCCGCTGCCTTTTCCTTTTCCTCTTTGGGAAATATAAGATTCAGAAGAACCGCCACGATGAAAACCACCGCTACACAGTTCTCTGCGAATACGCTCCGCAGCAGTTCGGGAAATATGCGGAAAATCTGCGGTGTCTGCGTAAATCCCAGTCCGATGGAAAGAGACAGGGCGGCAATACTCATATTTCTCTGGGAATATCCGCAGCGGCTGATCATCTGCACACCGGACACCACGATGGAGCCGAACATCATAAGCGTACAGCCTCCAAGGACGGCTTCAGGCAGTGACGCCAGAATGACCCCCAGCGCCGCAGGAACGAGTCCTGCCAGAACCATGATGATGGCGCCGCTGGCGATGGCTTTCCTGTTCACCACACGGGTCATGGCGATAAGTCCCACATTCTGGCTGAAAGATGTAATCGGCATACACCCGAAAAGAGAAGACGCGGCGGAAACAAACCCGTCCACGGCAATGGAGCCGGATATTTCCCTGTCTTTCGCCTCCCGATTGAACCCCATGGCGGCAAGCGCCGATGTATCGCCCAGTGTTTCCGTAGCGGACACCAGGAAAATAAGGAATACGGAGAAAATGGCGTCATAATGAAATTCCAGAGAATAAGGCATGAAAACCGGCAGAGACACAAAGGATACTTCCGTCAGGCGGCTCAAATCAACCATACCGTAGAAGTATGCCGTAACGTACCCCACAAAAAGCCCGAAAAGAACAGATAACTGCTTGTAGAAAGATTTCGCCCGGATATTGAAAATAAGGCAGGAAACCAGGGTAACCGTTCCGACAATGAGGAACCGGGCATCACCGAACTCAGGATGGCCGAAACCGCCGCCGAAAGAATTCGCTCCGATGGGAAGCAGTGAAAACCCGATAGCTGTCACGACAGTCGCCGAAACGATGGGCGGTACCAGTTTCCGCCACCATGACGCGCCGAGGCCGAGGATCCCATCCAGAACACCGCCTATAAGGACAGCGCCGAGAATAGCACCGTAGCCGTATTTCAATCCGATCACACAAAAAACAGAAACAAAGGTAAAGCTGATCCCCATGATGACGGGAAGTCCGCTGCCCAAACGGAAGACGGGATACATCTGGAGCAAGGAGCCGATGCCTGCAATGATCATGGCCGCCTGCACAATAGCGCCCGCTTCTGAGGCGGGTATCTTCACCACCCCCGTCACGATAAGAATCGGCGCGATATTTGCCACGAACATGGCAAGAACATGCTGGAGACCGAAAGGCACCGCTTTGCGGACAGATATTTTCCCGTCCGCTTCATAAATCGGATCTGTATTCATTACGGCCTCCTCAGCGGAACGTAATGACGCCTGTTTCGGCATCCATTTTTTCAATAACTGCCAGAGAGCGGACATCATATCCAGCTTCACGGAGCGCGTCGCCGCCGCCCTGGAAGCCTTTTTCGATGCAGATGCCGATGCCTTCCACAATACCGCCCGCCTGTTTTACCAGATCCAGAAGCCCGCTTACGGCGCAGCCGTTGGCAAGGAAATCGTCCATGATGAGGATATGTTCGCCGGGTTTCAGATATTTCTTTGATACCACCACATGGTTTTTCCGATTATGGGTATATGACATAACCTCCGTAGCAAACATTTCCTTATCCATATTGCTTCCCGCAGATTTCTTCGCAAAAACAACAGGCACGCCGAAGTACACCGCCGTAAGACAGGCGATACCAATTCCCGATGCTTCGATCGTCAGAATCTTGTCCACTTTCCGATCCCCGAAAAGCTTTTTAAATTCCTTCCCCAGTTCACTGATAAAAGGCACATCGATTTGATGATTCAGAAAACTGTCCACCTTGAGCACATTCCCCGGACGGATCACTCCGTCGCTCAAAATTTTCTCCTGCAGTAAATTCAGCTCTGCCACCCTGATACCCCCTCCAAAGACAATACACACCTTATAATTTATTCATTATAACATAGCTTGTAGCTGACAGCTCACAGCTGATAGCTTTTATCTTCTTACGACTTTCCTCACCACGAATACAGATCCTTCACGTTCGTTCAGGATGACTCTTAACATTCCCCTCATTATGACGCCCTTTCCCAAAATCGTCATTCTGAACGGGGCAAGAATGCTTTGTGAAAAAGCAGGAAAACGGGACGGTGAAATGGAGTGAAGAATCTATTACCCGGATGACATCTTACGGCTTCCCCTCACCACGGTGACAGATTCTTCGCTGGCGCTCTGAATGACGCCTTACCGTCTTCCTCTCCACGATAACAGATCCCTCATATTCGCTTCGGATGACACCTTAACGTCAACTTATCCCCGCCCACATAAAAATACGGTACCCATCATACCTGACGGATACCGTACTTTCTGTTTCTTATACTATTCCCTTGTCTTTGCTTTCCGGGTTACGCTTCCGGTGAAATATGGGAACCGTACACATCACGGTAGTCACCCTTTTCTTTATTGCTTTCATTATTGACACGGACGCGTTCCACCTTATGCCGGTCATTATCCTTGCCGGAAATACGGTCGACACGGGTGCGGTCCAGATCCTTTATCCGATTGATTTCAGGATCGAATTCACCGATGGCTTTTGCCATATCGCTGTCAATGGGTGCGCCGTTCTGCAGTGCGCGGTAAATAATGGCCGCAAATTCATAGCGGGTCATGGTACGGTCACCTTTGAACTCTCCATCCGGATACCCTTCCAAAAGACCTCTGTCCGCCAATGATTTCACATAAGAATATGCCCAGTGGTCTTTAGGCACATCGGGGAAATTAACATCCTTCATTACCGATGTCCCAGACTGCATGGCTCCGCGCATAGCTTTAATCTCAGCACTCTGCGCCTTGACAATCGCTTTCAGGTCTTCTACTTCCTTGGCCAAAGCTACCCGTGAGGTAGATACATGGTTGCCCTGTCCCAGCTTCACGCTGACTCCGGCATTCACCATGTTTTCTCCTCCACCGAAGGAGCCACCTACGCTGAACATGGTATCTTCATTAGGACGGTAGAATGCGCCTACCGATACGGCATGGGCATCTTTATAGTTGCCATAGCCGGCTGCCACATCCCACTTGTCATCCGGGTCGAAGTCCAGCGGGTGGAGGGCTGCCAGTGCTGCCGCTCCCGCTCCTACACGGTTCACACGGGTTCCCAATTCATTAACGGCTCCTCCTATATTGTTGATTGTCTGGTTTGTTTTCCACAGCTGTCCGCCATTCACGGCGTCAGTGCTGTTTGCGCTGATGTCTCCAGCTGCTACGTTGGTGATTTTCTTGTTCCCTGCGTTGATGCCGCTGTTGTCGATTTTCACGTCTCCCACGGTCAGGGTGTTGGTGGTCACACTGTTCAGGCCTTTGAGATCTTTGGCCATGCGGACTTTCAGGTTGTTATTGCCGTCGGATACGACGCCGAGGTTGTCTTCTGTGGTCAGTTTGTTGGTGTCTGTAATCCCTCCGACTACGTTCACCTGTTCATTCAGTTTCTTCTTGATGACCGCTCCTGTATCGCCGCCGTATTTCATGCCGTCATTTAAGGTAGCCACTTCTTCTTTGGTGCCATCGGGTTTCTCGTATACGATACGGGTCGTGGTCGTCCCCGGCGCGCCGTCTACTCCAGGTTTGCCGTCACGGGTAACGGAGATGTTTGTCGTCTGGCCGTCTTTGCCATTGATGCCGATTTTTCCGTCTTTGCCGTTTTCACCTGTAGCGACGATTGTTTCGGTTTTCAGGTTTTTATCCATCTTAACAACAACATTTCCATTCGTGTCGGCAAAGGTTCTGATGTTTTCACCGGAGTATTCGGAGGCAGCTTTTGTCCCTTCTCCTTTGATGGTGACTTTTTCTCCCAGGTTACGGTGGAATTCTCCGTCATTACCGGCAAAGTCCATGCCTTTATTTGTCAGTTCCGTGGATGTGTTGGTAATCTTATTGTCCACTTCTTTAAGCTGGTCTTCTGTGGCCGCCTGCCCGCTGGTGATGTTGTTCGGATCCCAGGTTTTGTTGGTCAGTTCGTTAACGGTTCCGTCTTTCCCGTTGATTTTCACTTTTCCGGCATCAATGTTTCCTGTCGTGCCGTCAATGGTGACTTTGTCTCCGGCTTTGATAATGCCTGTTGTACCGTCGATGGATACCTGTTTGGACGGATCGCTTCCCAGTGTCACTTTGTCACCGAGTCCAACAGTGTATTCCTTACCGCCTGCCGCATTAGTACCTTCGGTGATAGTTACATTGCTGTCTTTGGCTTTGACGGTCGTATGTTTAGCAGCTTCTCCAGCAACGGTATTCAGTTGGTTTACATTAACCGCGTCTGTGCCATTGACACCGGCCGCCACGTTGGTGATTTTGTTGCCGCCGTTGTCAAGGCCGTTTTTGGTCAGGGATACGGTGTTTCCGGCCGCTCCGTTATTGATCGTAACGCCGTTATTATTCATGACCGTATCGCCGGTAGTCACGCTTTCAAGACCTTTCAAGGCTTTGGCGAGACGGACTTTCAGGTTATTAGTACCGTCAGATACCACGCCGATATTGTCATCTGTCGTCAGCTTGCTTTCGTCTCTAATGCCTCCGACGACGTTCACCTGTTCGTTCAGTTTCTTCTTGATGACCGCTCCTGTATCGCCACCGTATTTCATGCCATCATTTAAGGTAGCCACTTCTTCCTTGGTGCCGTCCGGTTTCTCGTATACGATACGGGTCGTGGTTGTCCCCGGCGCGCCGTCTACTCCGGGTTTGCCGTCACGGGTAACGGAGATGTTTGTCGTCTGGCCGTCTTTGCCATTGATGCCGATTTTTCCGTCTTTGCCGTTTTCACCTGTAGCGACGACGGTTTCGACTTTCAGGTTTTTATTCATCTTCACGTCGATTGTCGTATTTCCGGCAGGGTCTTGCGTGATAAAGGTTTTAAGGTTTTCCCCGCTGTAGTCCGTATCGGCCGCGGTACCTTCTCCTTTCACGGTTATCTTAGAGCCTAATTTATTGGTCTGTACACCACCTACATTGGCATCGAACTGCAAGCCTTTGTTAATCACATCATCCAATTTGGATTTGGACGCGATGTCCTTTAATTTTACAGTTTCTTTCTGGCCTGCATGGTTTTTATCTTCTACGGTGAGATCGATATCGCCGTTGGTATCGACCGTATAAGACCCGTCCGCACTGGATGCGTTTTGTACCAGCCGATAATCGGTGGCATTAGCACCTTGTTTCTTCACTTCATCGCTGACGACCTTCAACTGGTCTTCTGTCGCGCCACGGCCGGATACGACATTGGGATTTTGAATATTCCAAGTCTTATTATCAAGACCTGTTACATAATTACCGGTTTCATTAGCTCCGGCTGCGTTAGCCACTGTTTGACCGCCCATGGTCACACCGCCGGCTTTCACTGTATCCGTAGCGGTTACCGTTTTCACGTTAATGTCCTGGTTGAGTTTTACGCCGATTTTCGTATCGTCGCCGGTTTGGGTAATTTCCGTCGTAATGTTATTATCGCCGTTAACGGTGACTTTAGAACCTAATTTGTTCGTTTTTTCGCTGTTATTATCCGCATCGAAACGAAGGCCTTTATCTACTTCTGAGGTTACCGCATAGAGCTGGCTGCCATTGATGGCATCGGTAGAAGTCGCGGAAATACGGCCGGCCGCCACATTGGTAATTGTCCGTTCTGCGCCTGCCTTGCCTACACTTACTGTGGAAGCCGGATTTACTCCTGCGAAATTATGTGCTACGCCATTGATTGTTGCGGAGGGTGTCGCTACAGCAGCTGCTGTTTCTGAACCATTGCCGATAGCCACGGCATTTTCATTGGCCACTTTTGTATTATTGCCAAGAGCAACGCCATTCTTCCCTGTCACGGATGCACTGCTCCCCAGAACCATAGCCCCATCAGCAGAAGCTGTGGAATTATTCCCTACCACATAGGCATTATCCGTTGTGACGGTATTCTTATAACCGAAAGCACCTGCCGTATTTCCTTTGACCGTACCGGCAGTAACCTTCTTAATTTTATCGCCATTGGCTTCTGTCGTTTCCGTAATGGTGGCGGAACCAATCGTATTGCCGCCACCGATCGCATAGGAATTATTCCCATAGACTTTGTTATCCGTACCGACAGCCGAAGAAGCTGCACCAGACGTGGTGCCGTCCGTCATGTCAAAGCCCACCGTATTCGCATCGCCGACAGCTGTAGATTTATTTCCGTAAGTCTCCGCCCGACTGCCGAGTGCCAGAGACTTATCGCCCCAGCTCCGCGCCATGACGCCGATACCGGTGCTGGCAATCCCCTTCGTCAGTGTATTGACGCCAATCGCCGTCGAACCTGTACCATAAGACTGAGTCATCATACCGATGGCCATACTGGCATTCCCTATAGAAGCAGTATTCACATAATTCTTACTGTCATTGATAGCTGCACTTCCCAATGTCGTCCCGGGATATAATACAGCCAGTTCCCGGTTAAAGTTTTTCTGCACACCGGTGGTCGCCATGTCCGGAATGGCAGCCGTTAGAACAGGTTTTGCCTTATCAATATCATCCCCGCCGATGGCAATGGAAGAATGCCCGATAGATCTTGAGTCAGCGCCTATGGATGTGGATTGAGTACCATAAACTTTAGCCCGGCTGCCGATGGCCACGCCCTGTGAATACTCCGCATTATCTGCGGGATTGGTTACATCTTTTCTGAGCAGGCAGGCTTCCGCTCCGGCACCGAGAACCACATCGCCCCGGGAGCCGTAGGAAGCGGCCTCCGCTCCCATGACAACCGCGCCATTACCGCCTAGGGGATGATTATGATACTGGGAAACCGTGCTCTTCGCCTGGCGGCCGATGACAATATCCCCGTTTTCCGTCGCTGTTGCATTATTCCCGATGGCGATGGTGCTCGCAGTAAACTGATCACTGACCCGCTTCTGACCTAAAGCCTGGGCCCCCCGTCCTATGGCAACACTGTTTTCAGCAGTCGCTCCTGACTTTGCCTGTAACCCTGCCACAAAAGAATTCACCCCATCAGCCTCTGTCAAGGTTCCGACAGCGGTAGCATGGCCTGCCGTCGCCTTAGCACTGTCACCTACCGCCACGCTGTCACCGCCGGTAGCGGAAGCACCCGGACCATACTGTGTGTTCGCTTCCGCCACCCCCGGCATCAGGGATCCTGTAAGAGCAAGGGCGCACAGAAACGCACGGAAAGGCAGGCTCTCCTTTTTAGAAGCCACCCCCCCATTTTTTCCGCAGCTACCGGCTATTTCCGAGACCACCACATAGCAGCGCCTTACCCGGCTCCAAATAACTTTATAAATCTGATTCATAATTTTCCTCCCTTATACATTTACCTTTAAAATTATTAATAAATCAAAGAATAATCACTTTTGTCAAAACAACCGGCTTCTATTTTATCTGCAATGAATTATTTACCGGCTGCGATATGCGAACCGTATATGTCGCGGTAATCACCCTTTTCTTTATTGCCTTCATTGTTGACACGGACGCGTTCTACTTTATTCCTGTCATTATCTTCGCCGGAAATGCGGTCTACCCGGAAACGATAAGCTTCTCTTACCTTTTCCATCTCAGGACCAAATTCTTCCATAGCTTTACCCATATTTCCATCAACAGGCGCCCCATTCTGCAGTGCGCGGTAAATAATGGCCGCAAATTCATAGCGGGTCATGGAACGGTCACCCTTGAATTCACCATCCGGATAGCCTTCCAAAAGACCTCTGTCTGCCAGTGATTTTACATAAGAGTATGCCCAATGGTCTTTCGGCACATCGGGGAACTCTACATTCCTTACAGGCTGCCCCGCCATCTGTCCGATGATCTGCCGGAACTGTTCATTTTGTGCTTCCAGACGGGTAACCGCATCTTTCAGGTCAACAATTTCTTTTGCCATAGCTACTTTGGATGTAGATACATGGTTGCCCTGTCCCAGCTTCACGCTGACTCCGGCATTCACCATGTTTTCTCCTCCTCCGAAGGAGCCTCCCACGCTGAACATGGTATCTTCATTGGGACGGTAGAATGCGCCTACCGATACTGCATGGGCGTCTTTGTAGTTGCCGTAGCCGGCTGCCACATCCCACTTGTCATCCGGGTCGAAGTCCAGCGGGTGGAGGGCTGCCAGTGCTGCTGCTCCTGCTCCGACACGGTTCACACGGGTTCCCAATTCGCCTACTTTATTGGTTACATTTTTTATATCCTGCGTGGAAGCGATGCCGGAAACGGAATAAGTGCTGCCGTCATTACGGGTGAAGTTCAAGGTATTCCCGTCAAGTGCTGCGGATGATGTATAACGATCCTTCAGGCCGGTGATGGTCGCTGTCGTTCCGTCATTATTTATCAAGGTAGCACTGCCTGTACCATTCGCAGCATAGGTAGCCGTGCCGCCGGTTACTACCGTGTCTTTGGCATTGACGGTATATGTCGTCGTATTCCCGGTTTTCTTGGATGTTACGGTTACATTGTCTCCCGCTTCTACCTTTGTCTTTTCAATTCCCAGACTGCTTGTATCGACGGACAGGTTATATCCGACTTTCTTGCCGTTTTCCACTTTATCCGTAATCTTTACTGTCCCGTCCGTAGATTCCATCTTGGGTCCGCTGACAGTGTATTCTTTCCCGCCGTCGGCATTGGTGCCTTCCGTTACGGTTGCGTAATCTCCCGCTTTCACGGTGGTATGTTTCTTTTCCGCCGCTTCTGCCTTGGCTTCCACTTTCTTCAGCTGTGCCACATTGACAGCATCGGTATCTGCCGCACCGGCCGCTACACCGGTGATCTGGCGGGTGATACCTTTGGACGCATCGCCTACAGAAACGGCGTTTGCTGTCGATTTCCATACGCCTGTCGTATCGTTGGAATGATCGGCACCGGAAATATCATAACCGATTTTACCTTTTTCCGTGGACGCCACAGAACCGCTTCCCAGCGCTACCGCATCGGATACAGACGCTTTCGCACCCTCACCCATAGCTATGGAATTTTCTGCAGCGGTTTCTACAATGCCGCCGGAAACAGCAAAACTGTTCCGTGCATTTGCCTTGCTATTATATCCCATGGCGGTAGAATAGTCACCTTTCGCCTCTGACAATCCGCCGCTCGCCAAAGACCAGTTGCCTGCCGCTGTCGTACTGCCACCCATGGCTGTAGAACCGACACCGGTAGCCTGTGTCTTACTCCCCATCGCCGTGGAAGCGATTCCGGAAGCAGTGGTATCTGTTCCCAGGGCGGTAGATGACTGTCCTTCCGCTTTTGTATCACTTCCCAAGGCTACCGACCAAGTCCCGGACGCTTCCGTGTCCTTTCCTAATGCCACGGAGTCCTGCCCGGTCGCCTTCGCCTTATCACCGCCCGCTATAGCATGTGCGCCGCTGGCTACGGATTCAAAGCCGAATGCGGTAGCAG
>UMLD01047625.1_pt1 | contig 19058 bp, 12 predicted proteins | sample 1966491 | NCBI WGS metagenome assembly UMLD01 (sample SAMEA4836191, study PRJEB28245) | human gut metagenome | biome: gut microbiome; material: fecal sample | place: Denmark | collected 2008
AAAAGTAAAGGCTTCGCAGCAGGATGCTCCAGAGAAGTCATCGAGCGCGGTGCTGACCAGCTCGGCTGGGAATTACAGAAACTGCTGACTATGACATTACAGGCAATGGCAGACTGCGAGGATGAGATTAAGTCGGAGATGGATGCGGAAGCATAACGAATTGCAAAATAAGGACAATACATAGACACGACCGAAAAAGTTAGATTGTGTTTAAAAGAATATCTGAAAGCATAAAAATATATCAGGAAGAGCTACATAATCAAAATAGCCCCACAATTGGAAAGAACTTCAGTTGTGGGGCTGTTTTTTGCCAGATGCAAATCAGTTCCGACTCATGATGAAGATTTTAAAGTGAATACTTAGAGTGCATTTGTATGTTTTGAAAAAGAAATGGAATAATAAATGTGAAATAAAAATATAAAACGATACAAAAAGTATCAAAAAACAAAATGAAGTTGTATAACTGGAAAATTAATGATACAATAATAAAAAGCTTATATATAAATGTAAATATGCAAATTGGTTTCCATATGGAGGTTATGATGAATAGTCAATTTGTCAGAATAGAAAGTATTACAATAGAAAACTTCAAGAACGTGCGAAAAGGAGTTCTTGATTTTGAAAACAGAAGAAAGAAATACAGAACAAGCATCGTGGGTTTATATGGTCAGAATGGTTCAGGAAAAACGGCTCTGATTGACGCAATACAATTATTGAAATATTCTTTATGCGGGAAATCAGCCCCAAACAAATATGCAGACTATATTAATGTTGAGAAAGATTTTGCCACATTGAAATTTCAATTCAAAATGCGGAAGGCTGAAGAAGCCTATGATATTTGGTATCGGTTTTCTATTAAGAAAGTACTTGATTATTCAGATATAGAAGGCGACACACCTGCAGAGTCAGAAGCAAGATATAAGGTACAGATTTTTGATGAAGTATTAAGCTTTGCGTATTTATCAGATAAAGAGAAAATTCGTAAAAGTGCTCTTATTGATACAAGAACAGCAGAGGTGTTTGTTCCTAAATCAAAATATAACGAACTTTTAAAGAATATAGATGAAGACGTTATGGAACTGTTTCTGACAAAACGTCTGGCTCAGGAACAATCCAGATCATTTATATTCTCAAGAGAGATGATGAATCGCTTCAGGAAAAGCTGTGAAATAGAAATTTATCTCAATATTCTTAATGGGCTGTCTACATTTGGAAATAGAGAACTTTTTATTATAGATACACAGCATGATGGTCTGATCAATATGAATGCTTTGCCATTAGCTTTCAAATATAAAGAAAAGAACTCTGAAGCAGTGGGAAATCTCTTACTGCCATTGAATAAGCCGGCATCAATTCCGGAAGAAGCGACAGAACTTGTAAAGAATATTATTGACAACATGAACATTGTTTTGCAGCAATTAGTTCCAGGTCTGACAATCGGTGTGGTTGATTTAGGACCAGCAGTTTCAAAAGAAGGAAAAATTGGCAGACTGATTCAGTTGATGTCGTTGAAAAATGAAAAAGCTATTCCGTTTCAGTATGAATCTGAAGGCATTAAAAAGATTGTTTCAATTTTACAGTTACTAATTGTAGTGTATAACAATCCCTCCATTACCGTAGCGATTGATGAATTAGATTCAGGAATTTTTGAATACCTGCTAGGAGAACTTTTAAATATCATTTCCGAAAAAGGAAAAGGCCAGCTGATTTTTACATCACATAATCTCCGTCCCCTTGAAACAATTGATAAAGGCTTCATAGCCTTCACAACAACCAATCCGGATAACAGATATATTCGGATGACGAACGTGAAAGTGAATAATAATTTAAGAGATTTTTATTATCGAGATATTGTACTGGGAGAGCAGAGCGAACCAGTATATAGTCTGACTAATAATTATGAGATTGCGTTAGCGTTCAGAGAGGCAGGTGAGGCATTTGGCTCGTAAAAAAATTGTACTTGTTATTGTAGAAGGACCTTCTGATGAGACAGCATTGGGTATCATGCTAAACCAGATATATGATAAAGATTCTGTATATGTACACATTATGCATGGAGATATTACTACAAGAAAAGGCGTTAGCGCAGAAAATATTGTTGCAAAAATAGGAAATGAAGTGAAATCGTATGCGAAGTCACAGCATTATACATCAAAAGATTTTAAAGAAATTATTCATATTGTAGATATGGATGGAGCATATATTCCGGATGAGAATATTATTGAAGATGAGACATGTAAAAATCCTATATATGAATCGGATGGAATTCATACAGCGGATCAGAAAGGCATTATCAATCGAAATAAGCAAAAATCCAATAATCTTGATCGATTAAGAACAACCGGGAAGATATGGAATATACCATACAGAGTTTATTACATGTCCTGTAATTTGGATCATGTATTATATGACAAACGAAACAGTACAGAAGAAGAGAAAGAAAATGATGCATATGCATTTGCCAAAAAGTATAGGAATGATTTGGATGGTTTTATTAAATTTATATGTATGTCTGAATTTTCTGTAAATGATGAGTATAGGGTGTCTTGGGAACATATTGAAAAAGAGATGAATTCTATAGAACGGTATAGTAATTTGGGGATTTGTATTGCTGGAGAATTAGAGCGTGTTTGAAAAGATTTGGACAAAAAAGGGACGTATTACAATTAATATGTCCTATTTTTGTTACTGTATTTTAACAGTCAGATATCAAGGACATTTTTATAGATATGTTTCGTTATAAATGTGGCATATAATATCGTGCAATATCAGACAGAAATGATTGCTGTTTATGTCGAAAAAGAGTATAATATGACGTAAAGTAGTCAACTTTATCAATGACTCAGAACGTGAGAAATGAAAATACACAAACTTTTGTTATTGATATTGTTTCTGTAGAGTTTGTAGGATGGCAGGACAGATTCCTGAAAAAATGTGATCTGGCAGCATATATCATTAATTTTGGCTATGGCACAGCAAGAGACACGCAGCATGTGAAAAAAGGTCTAACCATCAAAAGTCTTTCAAGGTGAAATTCTTGATGTGTCAGTTAGTGAAAAATGTAATAAAAATAGTTGATTAATTATGTAGATGTTTAATTTGAGGTAACAATATGGAATGATGCCGGGGTCAAAAGGTGACCTCGTAGCAAGGATCTAAGAAATATGTCATTCATAGAGATACTAAAAATCTATGTTTTGACCCCGGCATCATGACATTGATTCATAAGCGTTGGCTCCTATTTGTCTGAATGGTCAGCTGTCTCGTGAGACTGGTCTGCTTACTTATTCTGTTACCAGAGTCGCTGATACTTCTCTTAGCTGAGGAGAGTGAATTTCTGGAAACAGTGCTTATAAATTCTTTTCCTTTCGCTATTACTTATGCGATTACATATAAAATTGTCAAAAAAATAGATTTTTAAGCGACTTTATGGTAGAATTTTTTGTGGAGTTTTGCGCCGCACTAGGGTACCTTGTAAAAGTAGCAGTATTTCCGCTTGTCATATAACTTCTAAACACAAGAATATTGTAAAAAATTGGGCCTTAAAAGTATTTGCCACTGTTTTGCTGTTGTTTTTTATGCATAGAAAGAGGGGCACGATGAAGAAACTGAATATCTCGATTTTTTATCCAGACTATGCAGGTTGGATTAAAAGAACACGACACACAATTCGCTGTTGCACTGAATAAGCCAGACGAGGGATTTGAAATCTATTATGAAGATTTGAGTGATAAGAAAATTAGTCTACTGGTCGGCAGGCAGCGACCAGTTCCAGATGGGATAAAGCAGGCATCTTTTGTGCCCGAACTGGCAACAGTAGCGATTGAATATTATGAAGATACAGTGATGAAAGGCAGGAATCCCTTCTATAAAGATGATGTAATGCATGAGTTTAGCAAGGTTCTTGGGAATGAATTCAAGAAACGGAAAAGGACTTTGCGACGACCTATGCCATGATTAACAATGAGGTTATCAGAATCTTTGTACAGATAGAAGTGATAAAAAAGATACCGAATGTATCAGAGGCTGTTCTTAAGGAATATGCCCGTATCGCGACGGAGCTTAATAAAAATCTTAAGCTGACACCGTTGTCCTTTGTGATACATGACATACAGATGTTATTACATATTGAGAAGAAAGCTCTTGCAGAAATCACTAAGGTATATGAAGAACAAGAAAAGTTAGGAAAACAGATATTCATAGCTTTTGATTGGCTTGATATATATGATAGGGAAACCCAGAAGATTGCGGAGGAATATTATGTTCTGAGATTTTCACCAGATGGAAATGAACTGTTTGCCCGCGCTTGGAATGAAGAAATGGAGTCTGAAGATGGCGGAGAAGAAAGTTAAGAAGGAAACAACAACACATTTCAATTACAATCGTTTATGGAAACTCCTGATTGATAGGGGCATAAAAAAAGGAATTGCAAAAAAAGTGACGTTAGTGCTGCTTCCATTGCAAAAATGGGTAGATGTGAAAAAGTCACTACGGATGTGCTACTCAGAATATGTGAGGCACTTGATTATAATGTTGAGGATATAATGGAGCGCGTGTCGAATTCAAAGATAGAAAAGAATACTGAGTCCTGATTATAGGATACATCATTTTTGTACAATAATATAATAAAGAAGGAGCATGACTATATGTCAATCAGAATTGTCTGGAGTGAGCATGAACAAGCTGTCTTGCTCCAAGCTTTGATAGACGTGCTTAATCATAAAATTGAAAGGAAACAAGCAATATCGGAAGTATCAAAAAGACTTAGGAAAGAAGCTGAATTACGTGGGCTTGAAATCAATGTAAAATTTCGTAATGATAATGGTATTTCTCTTCAGATGAACTGCCTCGAATATGCGTACACTGATGGAAAGTCTGGGTTACATGTTGCGCGTGGATGGTACTTTGATATAGTCAATACATATCGAAATGATCAAGAAGAATTTTATAAATTATTAAGGGAGGCGAGGATTGTGTCAGGAGCTTCCGTAAAAAATAAATCCGCATTTCAAGAATGGCTTGAGCGTACTATGTCGAATAAAGACGCTTTAGACATTATCGCAGAATTAGGTGCTTTGGAGATATTATTGAAGAAAAACGGTGTCGTTAGTAAACGCATTCTTAAAATTGATGATGCTAATGAAATATCTCTCCTGATAGATAATATCAAGAGTAATAAAGGAATAAGAATTCATTCGAGGAGCCGGAGACATTTTATTATTAGTGATTTATCCAAGTACAAGGAATTCCTTGAGTGTAAGAATCTTAATAGGAAGACGGAAGAAAGGAATACGCACATAAATAAGTCGGATTTTTATCTATGGTTGATAGAGGAAAAAGGTCTCGCTGCACCTTCAGGAAGAAGTTATGATTCAGCAATTAATAGGTGTGATTCTTTCTGTTCTGAACATAATATTGGTACAGGTAGAATTTATGGTGAGGAATCGTTAGATAAATTAAAAAGAAATATAGAACTCTTGACTTTAAATGTTGAGTTTAAAATGAATAACGAAACGCAGCATAATAGGTTAACTGCTGCATTATCGAAATATTTGGAGTTCTTAGGTGTAAAAGAAAGTGGAAAGACTCAAAACTTAAAAGGTGAAAAGGATTATTTAAAAGAAAAAATAAGCCAGAATGAGATGAATCGAATAAGAGAGACGCTGAAACTCTCACGTTTTGAATATGGCTTTAAAGATGATGGTGTTGAAATTTATCGATTTCGAGCGTCATATGAGGAAGTTAACGGTATGGATTGTCCATTAGATGATGATATATTGATTGATTCTATTAGAAAGATGGGTTTTGAGTTTGATGGAAAAATCTATCTCATCGCAGATGATAGTATGAAGATTATTGTTGATCAGATTAATGATTATAAGAATCAAGGAATTAATATTGTTTATTATGAATCGCTTTATGATCTTAAGTCATATGAATATTTTGATGCAAAGATTGTATCGGCGGATATGTTGAAGTCAGTAGTAAAGTATCTTATGCCGCAATTTCGCTATAAAAGCAATTATTTTGCTTTATCTTCAGAGCACCAAACGGAGTTAGAACTGGTAAGAAATGATATTATCAGAGTTTGGGGTGGAAATATTTTGCAGACTTTCGATGAACTCTCGTTGAAATTACCACTGATTCCAATGGATAAGATAAAATTTACACTGGCTCAACAGACAGCATTTGTATGGAATTCTACAGAAACATATATGCAGGCAAAATGGTTTGAAGCAGATGAAGAGGAGATAGTGCGTCTTGTAGACTACATAGATAAACAGTGTGAAGAAAACGGAGGCGTTTCATTAGATGAGATTCCATTTGATCGTTTAATTGAGACAAATCCGGAAATCTCTGAGACAGCACTTTATACCTGTTTCTGCAAACTGGTTGAGAATCGTTTTGAAAGAAATGCCAGAATGTTGACGCGTAAAGGAGCGAGCAAAGATACATATACTGCTGTAATTGAATTTTGTCGAAAACAGGATAAATGCACTTATGATCGACTTGAATATATAGCTAAACATGTCGCTGGTACTATCAAACGACCAGACATTATTGAGGCAGCGAATGCTGTTATGGTTCGCGTTGATAAGAATGATTTTATTGCGGACAGATTTATCCGATTTGATACGGATTGTATAGATACAGCACTTGATTATATAGTTACTAATGATTTTATCGGAATGCGTGAAATAACTACATTCAGTATGTTTCCTTTCTGTGGATATGGATGGAACCTTTATTTGCTTGAAAGCTATTGCCGTCGGTTTAGTAAAAAATATAAGTATGAGACGCGTCGTGCAAATTCATCTAATTCTGGGGCAATAGTGATTAAGTCATGTTTACTTAATTACCATGACATTATGACGCAAGCTGTTGCACGCTCTGGTAGAGAATTGCAGCAGAACGAAGTCTTTGATTTTCTGACAGAGGCTGGATATATGGAAAGAAAGAAATACAGTGATATTGATTCGCTGATAAGCGAAGCCGCTCAGTTGCGGGAAAGGAGAAAGTAAGCTTGTATTCATATACTTACGATGAAGAAACAGGTGGAATCCTTCTGAATTCCACACCTACGATATTTTCCAAGGAACCAAGACCGGTATATGCACCGGAACTTGATTTGCTTGGATTTGATAAATACTGGAAATATGACAACCAATCGGATATCCCATATATGTGGGCAGAGTCTGTTCAATATTGGTATAGAGGAAAGCAGGTGGCAAAACTCAAAGGTGGTAATTTGTATGAGGCACCAGAAATAATCATTTCAAAGGATATGGAAGGTAACTTAGTTCAGCCGGAGCCAGATAGAGGCGCGTTGCGTCCTGTCGATATAGATAGAATGGTAAAAAAAAATCTAGATATGATTGACATCATAGAGAATACTACAATTAAAAAGATTGTAAACGTATATGAGAAGTATAAAAATAAGCTTGATATATTTCACGTAGCATTCTCAGGAGGAAAGGACAGCGCGGTACTCTTAGATTTAGTAAAACGTGCGCTGCCTAAGGGAAGCTTTGTTGTTGTCTTTGGTGACACGGGAATGGAATTCCCAGACACATACGCTGCAGTTGAAAAAGAAATGCAGGCTTGTGAAGAGAATGAAACGCCTTTTTTTGTGGCCAGTTCACACTTTGATCCGCATGAGTCTTGGAAAATCTTCGGTCCGCCAGCTAGGGTGTTGCGTTGGTGTTGTAGCGTTCATAAGAGTACACCACAGACATTGAAGCTTAGGGAAATCACCGGTAAAAATGACTATGTGGGAATGGACTTTGTCGGTGTCCGCAAGCATGAAAGTGTGGCCAGAAGCGAATACCAGTATGAAAATTATGGGAAGAAACAAAAGGGACAATATAGTTTTAATGCGATTTTGGAATGGACATCAGCGGAGGTATGGCTTTATATCTTTGCAAAGGGCATCTATGTTAATGAAGCTTATAAAAAGGGAAACTCCAGAGCCGGATGCCTTTTTTGTCCAATGGGTGGCAATAAAGGTGATTATATCCAATATTGTTCATATCCAACGGAAGTGTCAAAGTATGTAGATTTGATAAAATCTATGGATGCAAGGGACAAGGATAATGAAAATGCCCTCAGCACATATGTATCTAAGGGAGGATGGAATGCTCGAAAAAATGGAAGAGATTTGACGATTAATAAGCAAAAGTATAAAGACGAAGTACGGGATCGAAAGCTTATTATTACGGTAGAGAGTCCATCAACAGATTGGCGAGAATGGATTAAAACACTTGGACAGATTCCGTTTGACTTTTCATTTGAGCAAACTTCAGAAGGATATGTTGTCTCATGTGATGCATCGTTATCAAAGAAATATCCAAAAGAAATTAAGAAGTTTAAGCAGGTATTTCATAAGGCTGCATATTGTACAGGATGCCGTGTTTGTGAGACAAATTGCAAGAATGGCTGTATTACATTTGAACATGGTCTTAAAATTGATGGGTGTGTCCATTGTGGACAATGTCATGAAATAGATGATGGATGCTTGTTATTTCATTCATTAAGAACAACGACAGGAGGAAGCATGAAAGATAAAAGTTTAAATTCATTTGCGAATCATGCACCAAAAGTGGAGTGGATCAGAGAGTTCTTTGAGCTTGGAAATGAGTATTGGGATAACAATACTCTGAACAAGAAAAATCAGGAGCCAAAAGTAAAAAGATTCTTTAGGGAATCAGGAATTACAGATAAAAATAATAAAACAACAGAACTTTATGATATAGCTTTAAAACTTGGTTGGGAAAGCGAAACATCTTGGGGTGTTATGATAGCAAATTTTGTTGAGAATCCGCAGTTTGCGTGGTACATAAATAACTTAGATATCGGCATCTTTTATCCGCGAAATAAAGTAAGTGATCTTTTAGTGGCGGAGGGAGTTAGTAAGGCAGATGCGACCTCAATCATAAATGCCTTTAAGAGATTTTGTGAATTGCCAATGGGAACTTCACTAAATTGGGGATGTGTAGAAGAGAAAGGTAGGCAGATTGATGCTATCTGCAGAACTAAATGTCTTATTTCTGACAACCGTGTTGTTCTCTATGCTCTCTATAAATTTGCTGAGGCGTGCAATGACTACAAGGAGTTTACACTTGCGTGGATGATGAATGATGATATAGATCGTGATGGCATTAGCCCGACACGACTTTTGGGGCTCGAATACGAAGAGACTAAGTCGATCTTGATGGGGTTGACAACGAAGTACCCCGATTTCATAAATGCTACGTTTACGAACGACCTGGATAAAATATCATTGACGGATAAGACATCGAAGGATGTACTACGTCTTTTTGAGGAGGATTAATCATGACTGGATTCGGAAGAGGAAAATATGATCAGTTTTTCGATGTCGATGAGAAATACTTCCCGTGTATCGATGATTCTGCAATTGCTGGAGGTGCACGATGGGAAACTACTTATCCTCATGCGACATTCATTAAGCTTCTACGAGCAACGGAAAATATGCTGGGAGGAAGCACAAATCGTTCCATTTGGATTCATGGTGCATACGGAACCGGAAAATCACAGTGCGCCTTTGCACTGAAGCGTATTCTGGAAGTTCCTGAGGACGAGCTGAAAACTTACTGGAATAGTTATAATGTGCTTAAAAAGGAAAGAGACCTTCTGACAAAGCTTCTTGGCCACAGGGACAGAGGAATTGTGACAGTTTACAGATATGCGACAGGTGGAATCAACACTCCTCAGAAATTCTTTGCTGACATTCAGGAGAGTGTACGTAAAGCTTTAGAAAATAACAATCGCGTTACGTATATGGGTGAAAATACCCTCAAAGAGAATGTCATCTCGTGGATAGAAGATCCGGCGCATAAAAGATTCTTTAATGATCTTCTTCAGAAGCCGGAATGGACTGCGAAATTCTCTCAATCCGATGCGGATGAAGTCCTCAATATGTTGAAGAAATCCGGCGATATAAAGGATTTACTGTCAAATATTTTTGAGCTTGCGGACAAAGAAGGAATCACAGCAATGAATCTTGATGCCGACAGACTGAAAGCATGGCTCAAGGATGTTATTGACCAGAATCACATAAAGATCGTATTTTTCTGGGATGAGTTCAGCAAATTCTTTGAAAACAACAAATACTCTCTTGATGAGTTTCAGAAAGTTGTTGCCCTTTGCCAAGAGAGTCCGTTCTATTTCGTTATCGTTACTCATCAGGCGGGGAGCATTATTGACGATCAGGATGAATCATGGAAGGTTGTTCAGCAACGCTTTGATAAGGTTGAGATTACGCTTCCAAACAATATTGCTTTTGATCTCATCGGTCATGCTTTCAAGGTTAAATCAGCAGCTGCAGATACATGGAATAACTGTGCCGATGCACTAAACAGTCGCCTCAGTGATTCAAGAAATGCTGTAATGAAAGCAGCAAATATCACGGATCAGAAAGTTATTAAGGACATTATGCCACTTCATCCTATGGCAGCACTTGTTCTTAAAAATATCGCGGAAGCGTTCGCTTCCAATCAGCGAAGCATGTTTGATTTCATCAAGGTAAGGGACGACTCTCAGGCGTTCCAGTGGTTTATTTCTAACTTCGGTCCAGATGACGATTATCCACTTTTGACCATCGATATGCTTTGGGACTTCTTCTATGAAAAGGGTAAGGATAATCTATCTCCTGATATTAGAATGATCCTTGATGCTTATCCACTGCAGAAAAATCTCAGGGACGATGAAAAGCGTGTCCTGAAGGCCATCCTTATCATGCAGGCGATTGATAAGCGCTTGGGCGGCGAACTAGATGTTCTGAAGCCTACGGAACAGAATATTAATTATGCTTTTGAAGGTATAACTTCCGGAATGGATACGAAATGTAAGAATCTTGCGAAAATGCTCTGTAAGAGCGGAGTGCTTGTACATACACCTATCGGTAATAACAAGTTTGCCTATGGTGTGGCGGTACTTGCCGGGGATCAGGTAAAAATAAACGAGTATAAGAAATCAATCAGAAGTAGCAGCTCAACTGCAAGTCTTGTCGTTGATGGAAAGCTTGGAACCTGTCTTTCTTTGAATCCGCCACTCAGACTTCGTTTTGCCGAAGATTATACGACAGGTCAGATAACCACAGTGACGATAAATGACATTACGAAAACAATTAATACATTAAAAAATCGTCAGGAAAACTGGCATTTTAATGCGGTTATTGCTTTTGCAAAAGACACGGCAGAAGGTGTCGCTTTACGTGATAAGATTAAGGCAGCGGTGAAAAGTGGAGATTATGACAACATTCTGTTTATTGATGCTACGTCAAGTCCATTGGGGGATGATGATTTTGATACTTACGTCGAGTACTCGGCAATGGCAAATTACTATCAGGGTAATAACAACCTTTCTGCAAGGGAAAATGCTAACAAAGCGAAACAGATTCTTTCTATTATATGGAAGAATCGTATCTATAACGGATTATTCACGATTTGGAGTAAGGATTATCCTGATGGGGAGAAAGTATCTGGTGGCTCAGCTGTGTCAGATATCCTCCAGACTGTCGTGCTCAAAAAATTCAGATATGTGCCTGATTTTGGTAAAGGACTTACGGAATCTCAGTTTAAGTTATCAAATGTAAAAGCGGCTGCTTTGTGTGGCATTAACAAAAAAACAAGTGGCGTAGTGGCTGGTGCAGAAAAGAGCACTTTAGCCGGCGTATGGAATATTGATGATTATTGGACGAAGCCAGAGACATCAGGCATGGGTATTTCTATTATAAAATCCGCTGTTGAAGATAAAATCAAAGATCTTTTTGATAATGATAAATCAGTTTCAGTTCTTGATGTGTATGGTCTTCTTGCATCTAAATTTGGCTATGCACAGTGCAATCTGACGGCATTTATCATGGGATTCCTTCTTAAGGAATACAGTCATACGAAATACCGCTACATTGACCAAAATGGTGCTAATGGAGAGATGAATCCGGACAAACTTGCAGAGCTTATCGGAAACTGCATAAGTAAGGAAATGTCTACTTACATCGTGAAAATGACGCGGGAAGAACGTGCTTTCTATGAAATCACAGAAAAAGCATGGGGAATTCTAGAGAATACACTCTCATCTCCAGCTAAGGCATCAACTGCAGTGAAGTCAAAAATGCAGAATCTGGGATTACCGGTATGGTGCTTAAAGGATGTAGATGCTGACGGTGTTTACGACATCGTATCCAAGTATATACTTCTTGTGCAAAAAGAAGGTGAAGATGCGCATCAGATTGCGAAAGAGATAGGTGCAGATGCACTTAAAAACGAGAAATTAGTAGATTATCTTCATAACTTGCTGACTCCGGAAAACTGCCGAAAAGGCATGCTGAAATTCGTTGAACACTATGATGGCGGTAAGCTGAGAAACTTAGCAGATAAGATTGGAGCAAGTGACGACAATATTATAAAAGATATTGGAAGGTTGTTTTCTGTGGAATATTCCAGCCTTTGGAATCTTGATACAGGTGAAGACAGGATCAAAGAACTTATAACTGATTATACATATGTAAATGCCACTAATGAAATTCTGCATGTTACAGCTCACTCCAAGAATGATGCAGATACGGAATGGCAGGAAAAACTGAAATTCACAATGTGTTCGTGTGAAACTCTTCAGGAAGAATATCCAAATCTGAAAGATGTGTTTGAATTTCTAAAGAAAATATATCTTGACTCAGATATTCTTCCGGAACAGATGAGAATCTATACAGATGGTCTGGTAAGCAATTCGGTTGCACTTGCTAGTTATCTTTCAAATGAGATTCCTGCATTCATGAGGATCTATACTCCTTATCTGGATGGTTTGAATGAAGATGATGTGATTCAGCTAAGGACGGCAGAGCTTGCCGATATTTTCAAAAAGTCAAGAACAGAGAGTAATGCAATCGTAAAGAAAGTTGCTGATGGATTCCGCAAGAATCAGATAAAGACACAGCTCTTTAAGTTATGGAAAGATAAGACGAATAGTAAAACTCCTGCTACTTGGTCTACAGTAAATCGTACTCCGATTTTAGCAGTAGTTTCGAAAAAGGAATATGATCAGGCTAGAAAGGCTTTTGAAATTCTAAATAGAGGTACTGCTAGTGAAAAGGAATTCAATGAAGCGTTGGAGTTTCTGAATGGCGCACAGCTTTTTGAAAACTTAAATGACAAACAAAAGGTCGATGAAGCATTTTGTAGTATATTGGGAAGTTATAGAAAAATCCTTACTGACATTGAAAAAGTCAGAGATTCTTTGGAGTCTATGCCTATAGATGCTTACGAGTGGAATTCACATCCTCGAATTCGCGAAAAAATAGGTGAACTTGCCAAGGCTGAATATGATGCAGGAGGAAGTGACAAAGCTATTGCCAAGATTAATTCCATGAACAGTGATGAACTGAAGGAACATCTAATTTCCCTGGTAAAAGAGAGTATGACATTCGGTATAGAGATTATTAACGGAGGTGAATAATCCTTATGAATATGAAACCAATGGATGACTATTTTGCTTCAAAAATTCACAAGCCTTTCTACATGGTGGTTGGCGATAAGGAGTACAGAGAAGCAATAGATAGCTTTAAAAGCAGGGCAATCAGTATATTGCATATCAACGAGTGCTGTAAAAATTTTGACAAACTCCCTAACTTAGATGTAATGAGAGAAAAACTTGAAACAGCTGATGTTTCATTTTCCTACAATAATATTGTTATGATCGGATTGGGCGAGTATCTTGCTTTATGCGGTGACAAAAGAGCTAATGACATTTTAGGGGAACTGAAAGATTACAATTTGGGGAATGCTCAGGTCGTTTTGCTACTTAGATGTGTAGAACCACAGGTAAGAGCGCTTGTAAAGAATGATAAAAGGTTGATTGAAAGTGGTAGGGTTGCCTTCGGTGATGATCTTACTACATCGTTGCACTTTAGATTTTCTGATCCCGGGCTTGGAATATATAAAATTAATGGTGTAAAAAACCTCCTGAAGGTTCTTGAGAGCGGTGCAGATAATGAAATTTCTGTGAATACTGTAATGAAATTCAAGGATTCCTTGCTTCCAATACAACTTGTAAGAAATTCTTATGAAGCAATTTCCAAAAACTTAAACATGGATGAAGTTCCTAAGGAATATGGGACGGAAAGCATGTGGGAAAAGATGCTTACAGATCTTCGGAATAAGAATTTTAAGACGGACATGTTGTTTAAGGAGTATGGATTTACAGATTTTCAGGATGCAGATTTTTATGACTTGCTATATGGAGAAGAGTACAATAGTTGGTTGTTTCACATCTATTTGGTGATGAATGTCAAAGCATATGAAGGTAAATATTTGGGCTATGTCCTAAAAAAAAGCAAAGACCTTGACAGCTTTAAGAAGGGAATACTATGTGACATTATCGGTGTTTCCCATACAAGCGCAGAATATCAGGAATTTTATAAGGAAAGAAAAAGATTACTGTCACACTACCCGGAAGCAGAAATTGCTCCTTTTGTAAATGAAAATCGTGTAAATGTCAGCGAAAGTGTCTATAAATTAACTGATAATACGATGGTTGAGAAGCAGGAAATAATCATTTGGGTTGCCAACAATGGGATACCTGAAAATCTTGGGAATCTATATCCCGACCTTGCTGCATATATCAACAGATATCCGTTTAATGGGAATGGGCTTAATGATGCGTTTGCTGCCAGAATTACGACATATTTTGAGAAATATAAGGAACTTAAACTCCGGAATAGACTTAACGATGATTTCTCGAAAGAAGTAGATAAACTTGCGCTTGAGAGAATATATAATCGCCTTCCAAAGAGAGACGAGCTTGTTAAAGAAAAGAATGACGGATTCACACAACTCTTTTGGATTGACGCGCTTGGAGTGGAATATCTAGGATACATTGTAGAGCTTGCAAGAAGACGAGGACTGAAGGTTTCCATAGAAATCGGAAGGGCTGAGTTGCCCACTATTACTTGTGAGAACAATGCATTTTTTTATAACTGGCCTGAAGATTTGAGACATCCGAAAGAAGAGGAACTTGACGAGATAAAGCATAAGGAAAAAGGCGGATACTATTATAGCACCCAAAATCCATACCCTATTCACTTGGCAAAAGAGTTGGAAATTATAGAAAAAGCTGTCAACGACATTGCTACAACTTTGGGACTTAGAAAATATGACCGCGTTGTGATTGCGAGTGATCACGGAGCATCACGTCTTGCTGTGTTGCGCCACAAGGAAGAAAAATATGAAACTGATACGCAGGGCAAGCATTCAGGAAGATGTTGTAAGTTCTTTCCAGGATGTAATCTTCCTTTCGCAATAGATGAAGAAGATCGTGGATATATAGTTCTTGCTGATTATGGAAGATTCAAGGGCAGCAGAGCGTCCAATGTTGAAGTTCACGGAGGAGCTTCTCTTGAAGAGGTAATTGTACCTATTATAACCTTTTCTCTTAATGATAGCAGCTTTGTTGTTACAGTTGTTGATGGAGAAAAAATAAAGGCTGATTATAAAAAAGGAATCACTGTAAACCTGTATGTTAATAAAACTATAAGGGATAATTTGACCATAGGATATGAGAATAAGAGATATCAGTCAGAACGCATTGATGATAATCATTTCAAGGTTGATATTTCGGATATTAAAAAGGCAGGAACGTATCCTGTAGATGTTTATCTGGGTAACGATCTCGCAAGTCATATTCAAATTGATGCGGCGGGCAAGAGTGCAGCCATGAATGATGACTTTGATGATCTGTTTTGATAAGGAGGAATCCTAGTGACTATTACTGAGGAAAAATTAAAGAATTGTTTTGATGAGATGGTTGTGTACAAAGATCTCAAAAAGCAGAGCAATGTCTTTTCTGCACTTAGCCTTCCGTCTTTTATGAGGGATTGGATACTTAGAAAATTTGAAGATGAGAATGGCGTTTTCGATGCGGATAAGGTTTCAAAATTTGTACATACTTATCTTCCTAAAAAAGAAGATTGGAATTCTATAAAGAATCGTGTAGTTATAGAACAGGAGACAGTAAGATTTTTAGCCAAGGTGTCTATTGACATAGACATAAAGACAGGACAGGTCTCCTTCTCTCTGCCTGATTTTGGTCTGTCATATAAAGATACAATGATTGATGAAGAGGTTTGGAACGAATGTAAGGAAGACCTTGTTAATGGACATGAAACGTGGGGAATGGTCGAATTAGGGTATCAGTCTCCTGACGAATATGATCATGAGTGGTCATTCAATGTAAATAAAAATAAGGACAGATCCAAAGCCGGCAAAAAGGGAAAAATTAAGTTGCTTTCTTTTAAACCATTTTGCCCGTACAGAATAGATATTGATTATTTTAAGGCTGCAAGAAAAGAATTCTCCACTAAGGAATGGATTGATATTATTCTTGGAGCAGTGGACTATAACGCTGATGGGTATAACGATGATGAAGAAAAGAAACTCACCATGCTTACACGGTTGCTTCCTTTTATAGAGAAAAGATTAAATTTAATAGAATTAGCGCCTAAGGGAACTGGAAAATCCTATTTATTTGGACGCGTAAGCCGCTTTGGTTGGCTGTCGAGCGGTGGAACAATGAGCCGTGCGAAAATGTTTTATGATCAAAACCGTCATACAGAAGGGTTGGTGGCAGGAAACGATTTCATCACGCTCGATGAAGTACAGACGATATCTTTCACAGATACTGATGAAATGAGAGCGGCCCTTAAGGGATATCTTGAATCGGGTGTCTATACCGTCGGAAATCATGAAGGCACTGCTTATGCAGGAATGATTTTATGCGGAAATATCAGTAAAGCGTCTATGGAAGAAGATGGCTATGGAAACATGTTTGTGGAGTTACCGAAAGTTTTTCATGAATCTGCGCTGATTGATAGGTTCCACGGTTTTATAAAAGGGTGGAATATTCCAAGAATGAATGATGACTTAAAAGCGTCTGGCTGGGCTTTAAATTCAGAATACTTTTGCTCAATTATGCATGAATTAAGAGATGATATGAGTTATAGGGCAATAGTTGATGAACTTGTTGTTGTCCCGGATGGTGCAGATACAAGAGATACGGAAGCAGTAAAGAGAATTTCTACGGCATATTTAAAGCTTCTCTTCCCGAATGTAAGACAGCCCGGAGATATTTCATCTGATGATTTTAAGCGATACTGTTTGGACAGGGCAAGAAAAATGAGAGATATCATTAAATATCAGCTAGGTTTACTTGATGATGAGTACAAAGGAAAGGATATACCTGCATTTACTGTATGCAGAGATTATGACAAAGATTAAGATGGCAGACTGTTATATTTGCGGAAAAAAAGATATCAGTAAAAATGAAATAGGGCTTACCAAAAAACTGATGGGGAAAAGCTCTAAGAATTTTTATTGCATATCTTGTTTGGCTGAACAATTGGAAGTGACTACGGAGGAACTTCAGGACAAAATCGAAGAGTTTAAGAATGAAGGATGTAAACTCTTTCAGTAAGGCAGGGGGAATTGAATGATATATGCGGATAATGCAGCGACAACAAAATTAGATCCGGATGCGTTAGAAGCTGCAATACCATTTTTGACTGAGGAATATGGAAATGCTTCACAATCATATTTCTTTGCTAAGCCGGCGAAGAAGGCAATTAACGATGCCCGTGAGATTATTGCCGATTGCATCGGAGCTGAACCAGAGGAAATCTATTTTACCTCCGGCGGCACAGAAAGTGATAACTGGGCAATCAAAAGCTCAATATTTTCAGGTGAGGAAAAGCGGACGACCATCACTTCCGAAATCGAACACCATGCAATTTTGAATACCTGTGCTACCATAGAACGACTTGGATTTCCGGTAGTTTACCTGCCTGTGACGGATGAAGGCATCGTGCAACCGGAAGAGTTGGAGACTTACATCACGGACAGAACTAGGCTTATTTCCATTATGATGGCAAACAATGAAATCGGTACGATTGAGCCTGTCGCAGAGCTTGCCAAGATTGCACATGAACACGGAGCTTTGTTTCACACCGATGCAGTACAGGCAGTAGGGCACATTCCAATTGATGTGAAGAAGCTTGGCATTGACATGCTCTCTGCGTCAGCTCATAAGTTTGGTGGAATGAAAGGTAGTGGATTTCTTTATATCCGTAAAGGTGTACCACTCTCCTCATTTGCCGATGGCGGTTCTCAAGAGCATGGTAGACGTGCTGGTACGGAGAATGTCGCTGCTATCGTGGCTATGGCAGTAGCACTTAAAAAGAGTTGTAGCCATATGGAAGAAACTACGCAGAAACTTTGTAAGTTAAATCAGATTTTTCAAGATACATTGAAAGCTTCTGGTATTGATTACAGGATAAATGGTGGTTGTAATCGTCTGCCCGGAAACACGAACATTTCTATTAAGGGAGCGGAGGGCGAGATGCTACTTCATCGAATGGATTTGAAGGGAATTTGTATTTCTACTAGCTCTGCTTGTGATTCAGTAAATACTCGCGTCTCTCATGTGATAAAAGCGATTCATGTGCCAGAAGAATATGCAGAAGGTACTATTCGTGTCACTTTCGGTGCGGAGAATACAGAGGAGGAAGCAGTTACAATTGCGGAGTCGTTGGTAGGAATATTGAAGACGATGTAGTTATAATCAAATCGGTGGTCGGAGTATCATAATGCAGATAGGCTTTTACAGATTTTTCTGCTTAGATTATAATCCATGGATGGAAACCTGCTGACGATAAAAGATACAAATTGAATGGATGATCATAACGGAAAAACGCATCACACAAAGGGTTTTTGAAGACCTATCGGGGCCTGACTACATTGAGTCTGATACCGCGAAGTAAACCAAACTCAATTTTAAAGGAATATTATGCGAGATATCTGTTCTGAGGGCGAAATAAATTAGATTTTGGACTGTTTTGATGAGAAAAGGGCAATTTGAGTGTTACTTTTTCAGGAAGTTCACGATAAAGTTTTTTCTGAAATACCAGAAGAATTGAACAATTTGTTTCTAGATAACAATAAGAAATATATATACTGAGGGTCTGACCATCTAACTAACCGATAAATAAAATA
>UMLD01071478.1_pt1 | contig 18789 bp, 18 predicted proteins | sample 1966491 | NCBI WGS metagenome assembly UMLD01 (sample SAMEA4836191, study PRJEB28245) | human gut metagenome | biome: gut microbiome; material: fecal sample | place: Denmark | collected 2008
ATAAAGATCAAAAAGCTTCCCACCGCACACCCGATGAAGGCTCCGAAAATCGGGATCAATGCCGTAAACGCAATTAAAATTCCGATCAAAAGTGCATATGGCATCCTCAAAATGCTCAATATAACAACAAACATACCGCCAAGGATCACGGCTTCCAGACACTGACCTGTAAGAAAATTTGCAAATGTCCGATAGGTCAGAGAGCAGACTTTAAAAAAAACATCTGCTTTTTCCTTTGGAAGAAAAGCGAAAAATACTTTTCGAATCTGCACCTGCAGCGTTTCCTTCTGAAAAAGGACATAACAGGCAAATGAAAATGCAACAAAAAAGGCTGCCACTCCACTAACAATGGAACCCACTGCTGACATTGTGGTATTCATCATATTTCCTGCGCCATTTCCAAGCAGGCTTATCCCCCACTTGATCGCCTGATCCGGATTAAACTGTACCTGATCTACAAGCTTCATGATTTCCTGGTTATTATGGGAAAACTCCCGGATCCAGCTTTGCATCTGCGGAATAAAATCAGTGATATTCATCATCAGGGTTCCCATTGTCCGCGTAAGCTGCGGAATCACACCAAACATCACCAGTACAATCACGCCAACCGCAAATATGATCGTAAGGAACAGGCTTATCGGTCTTGCCAGTTTTTCGACTATCTTATTTTCTTTTTTTACCCTTCCAAAAATTTTCTTTTCCAAAAAGCTCATTGGCACGTTGGTCACAAATGCGATCGCTCCGCCAAGTACAAAGGGAAATACGATCCCCCATATTACTTTCAACACATCGAGCACCACATTAAACTTCCACAGTGCGACCACAAGAAATGCTGTAAACACAATAAGTTCCCGGATTTTTTTTACAGATATTTTACTTATATCCACTATCATTCTCCTCTTTTTTTAATTTCATGTGTATCCATTTAAGCCGCTGAATGATCGGAAGACTTGCAAACGCATACAAATATACACAGCAATGATAAAAAAAGAAACTATTATTGCATAACAGAAAATGCAATAAAAGTCTCACCATTTCCATGTAGTGCCGGATGTTTCCACCGTACTGACGACACTGCAAACGCAAATTTCCAAACGTAGGTTACTCCCCTTTATCAAACCTAATAGTATAACAGAATCGGTACCTCTGTCAAGATTTTTGAAATTATTTTTGAAGTGTAAAAAGACATAGTCGCCATTTTCTTTCTTGCCTTTTTCCTTCCCTATGGTCTATAATAGAAAGTACTTGTCTAAGATACGAAATTGCTGATAAAGGAGCATTTTATATGAACAAAAAGGAAATTGCCGAGATCAAAAAACTCTTCACCCCATCCCACTGTGCGATCACGCGGATCTGCGGATGCTATGTAGATGCGGAGAAAAATGTTAAGACGAAATTAAAAGAAGCTTTTCTTTCTCTTGAAGAGGAAGAAATGTTCAAATATTTTAAGATTTTCAAAAGTACCCTCTCCGGCACGATTGGAAAAAACCTCCTGAACATGGAATTCCCGCTTTCCCAGGAAAGTGATGGCGGCACGCAGGAATTTCTCTTAAAGCTGCGCAACAGCGAGCTGAAGGACGACGCGCTGATCGATGCATTTTATGAAAAAGTCATGGTAGATTATCTCTATCCGGAAAACTACTATATTATTCTGATCCACGGCGCATACGATGTTCCGGGACGTGCTTCGGATAACCTGGATATGGATGATGCCTCAGATTACGTTTATGAATTTATCCTCTGCAGCATCTGTCCTGTAAAGCTTGACAAACCGGGACTCTTCTACAACGTGTCCCACAACACGATCGAAAACCGCGTGCAGGACTGGGTGGTCGGTGCACCGGAGAACGGATTCCTCTTCCCGGCCTTCACAGACCGCAATACCGATATTCACAATCTGTTATACTTTACCAAAAATGCCGAGATGGATCAGCCGGATTTTCTCGATCACTTTCTTGGCTGCCAGGCGCCGCTTTCCGCGAAATCCCAGAAAGAGACCTTCCAGTCTATTATAGAAGAAACTCTTGATTCCTCCTGCGATTTTTCTACTGTTATGACGATTCAGGAAAATCTGAATACTATGATTGAGGAACGAAAAGACGACCCGGAGCCGGTGGTGCTCGACAAGCACGAGGTAAAACGCCTGCTCGCAACCAGCGGCGTGCCGAACGAGCAGCTCGAGGAATTTGACGAGAAGTACGAAGCTATTGCGGATGAAAAAGTAAGCTTCGTTGCCTCAAACGTAGCCAGTACCCGGAACTATGAGATCCGCACTCCGGATGTCATTATCAAAGTCAGCCCGGAAAAAGCACAGCTTATTGAAACCCGCACAATCGACGGAACACCGTATATTCTGATTGAAGCGGCGGACGAGGTTGAGATCAACGGAATCCTCTTAAAACCATCCACAGAGACAAGTGAAAAATGACATTGGTTGTACCCACTAATGTACTCTCGGAGTCTTTCTGTGCCTGATTTTGTGAGCTGAAAGATTCCGAGAGTACATACTACAAAAAGGGAGGCGTACCCCGGTTTTCCCCGGCCGCACGCCTCCCTTTTCTCTTTTTTTCTGCTTTAGCAGAGCGCTTTTCCAAGTGCTGCGCATGCTGCATCTGCTTCGTCATCCGGAGCATCTGCGCAGATCACACTGTCACATACCAGCTCAGCGCCGTCGTTTTTGCAGTTTTCTTCCCAGGTGCGCATCCACTCGCCGTCTCCCCATCCATAGGAGCCGAACAGAGCGATTTTCTTTCCGGAGAGTTTGGACTCACATGCGGAGAACATTGGCTCGAACTCGGTATCTTCCAGCTCTTCTGCACCCATAGCCGGGCATCCGAAAGCGATTGCATCGTATGCGTCTACATCATCAGCGGAGAAATCTGCGGAAGTCAGAACAGAAACTTCTGCGCCTGCCTCTTTTGCTCCCTCTGCTACTTTCTGTGCCATCATTTCTGTGTTGCCGGTTCCACTCCAATAAACTACTGCTACTTTGCTCATTTTTAAATCCTTCTTTCTTTATTTTCTTATTCCATGGGGATTTCTCTCGTCCCCGCTCATACTGCCCTTTTTGTGGCGGGCGGTATCTTATGTTAAACAGCTACGGTGAGCTGTAAAACGCTTCTTCCCTGCTTCCAGAGCCGCAGATACACGTTTCTGCATTTCTGGTAGCGCTGAAATGTTTTCTGTGCTTCACACTCGTTGCAATAGACCTTCCAGCATCCCTTGCATTTGTAATTGTGGCCTTTGTTCTCAATAAAGCCGATCACATCACCGAGCGGATAATCGAGAAACACGCCGATTTCATGTGGAAATCCTTCCTTACACTCTGCCACCCGGTTTCTCAGACGGTTCAGTGCATAGGCAATGTCTGTACTTTCATATCCATACGATTTTAAGAACGCTGCATTCTCCGGATTTTCCAGTTCTTCCTGGAGAAGTCCCTCGCGGTATACGTAGACCAGTGCTCTTGTCTCATGCTCTCTTAGCACAAAGATGCGGATGCCTTTCGGTTCCAGACAGGCACTCCAATAGGAAATCTGATCTTCCAGTTCTTCTTTTGATGAAAATGTCATATTACATAAATTTGCGGCTTTGATGGAAGCCAGCGTTGCCGAACAGTGTTCGATCAGAAATCTCTCTATCATGCCCTTTTACGTCTCCTTCTTACATTGCTGCTGCGCAGTGCTCATCTAATACCGAGCGGAGTGCGGTTGCACTGCTGGTATGGATTCTTGCAATCGGAATATTATTTTTCTTTGCTTCCTGGGATGCTGTGATCACCATCTTGTGGGATACCGTATTGGTAAAAAGAATCATCAGATCCGGATTTCCGATCTTTTTCTTTACGGAACCATGCTCTTTTGGAAACACCTTAGCTTTACATCCATAGTCTTTACAGATATCTGTATATTGACACACCATTCTCTCATTTCCACCGATAATTACGACACTCATCTCATTTACCTGCCTTTCTATTGTAGTTATATTACGCTACTTATAATTAGTTTATTCTAACCAACATGTTTTAAGAAAGAACCCCGCGCCGGGATTCCATGATGTTTTCGTTTCATCTGTTACGTTTCGGTTAGCTATTCCTAACCCTTGAATATATCATACCGTTTTTGTCGGATTTTGTCAAGGACATCCTGCAAATTTATCCAGTTCTTACTGAGAAAATTGTATCATTTTCTCCTTTGCACTACTTTGGTTCTGTAAAAAAGCCGCCGGAGTCTTTTTCAAAAGATTCCAGCGGCTTTGCCGTCGATATTCTGTTTTGTTTTTATACCGGCTCGTCCAGCAGGTTGCCCATACTCTTTAAGCCAATGTAAAGGGTCGATGTATTGTGAAGCAGTGCCGAGGTGGTCGGCTGTAAAATACCGCCCACACCGAGCAGAATCAGTCCGGCATTGAAGGTAACGATAAAGCGGTAATTTCTATGAATGCGCTTCATCAGACGGTTGCTCAGCATGCGGAGCACCAGAATTTCAGCCAGATCGTCTGCTGCAACGGTAATATCGGCGATCTCACGCGCAATCTCCGCGCCCTCGCTGATCGCAATTCCGACATCCGCTGCGGAAAGTGCCGGCGAATCGTTGATACCATCACCGATCATGATAACTTTGCGTCCTTCTGCTTTTTCCTTCTCTACGAAATTTGCCTTATCCTCCGGCAGTACCTCGGCATAGTACTCATCTACGCCGACCTTCTTTGCGATCGCTTTTGCCGTACGCTCACTGTCTCCAGTCATCATAACAATCTTTTTCAGGCCGGCTTTTTTCAGCTGGCGGACAATCTCGGCTGCTTCCGGACGAAGCGGATCTTCGATACAGATAACTGCAGCAAGTACGCCCTCAATTGCAAGATACAGATGAGAATACTCTGCCGGCAGGCGGCTGAACTTCTCTTCCATACCTTTCGGAATGACACTGTTCTCATCTTCAAATACAAAGTGATAGCTTCCAATGACTGCCTTTTTGCCTTCGATGGTCGTGGAGATACCGTGTGCAACGATATATTCCACTTTCGAGTGCATCTCCTCGTGATCCAGATGTTTCTCTCTGGCTGCGTCTACAACGGCTTTTGCCATCGAGTGCGGGAAATGCTCTTCCAGGCAGGCTGCGATGCGCAGGAGCTCATCCGGGTTCTTTGTCTCACTGAAGGATACGACTTCTGCTACGGTCGGCTGTGCTTTCGTCAGCGTACCGGTCTTGTCGAAGACGATCGTATCGGCGTCTGCAACAGCCTCCAGGAACTTACCGCCCTTTACGGTAATCTTGTGCTGGTTTGCTTCGCGGATTGCGGAAAGAACCGAAATCGGCATCGCAAGCTTTAATGCACAGGAGAAGTCTACCATCAGAATGGAAAGAGCTTTCGTTGCATTTCTGGTCAGAAGATACGTCAGAGCCGTTCCGCCGAGGGAATACGGCACAAGACGGTCTGCCAGATGCTCGGCTTTGCTCTCCAGTCCGGATTTCAGTTTTTCAGACTCTTCGATCATGGCGGTGATCTTCTCGTAGCGGCTGGAGCCTCCTGTCTGTTTTACCAGAATGGTAAGCTCACCCTCCTCGAGAACAGTTCCGGCATAGACAACAGAACCTAACGTACGGCGTACCGGAACAGATTCTCCGGTCAGGGATGCCTGGTTTACCATACCCTCGCCGCCGGATACCTCGCCGTCGAACGGAACGAGATTTCCCATATGTACCACAACCTCATCGCCCGGAACAATTTTTTCAGACGGAACGAGGATTTCCTGGCCGGCTTTTTTCAGCCATACCTTGCCAACATTCAGCGACATGCTGCGCGCCAGATCGCCGACGGATTTCTTGTGGGTCCACTCCTCAAGAAGCTCCCCTACGCCGAGCAGGAACATAACTGAGCTTGCGGTTCCGAAATCACCGCGGAGCATTGAAACACCGATGGCCGTTGCATCGAGAACCGGAACTTCAATCTTTCCTTTTGCAAGTGTCTGGATTCCTTTCCAGATATATTTTACAGAAACAACTGCGGTGTAAGCGGTGCGGATCGGCGCCGGAAGAAACCATTTTCTTCCAAAGTGGTAAATCACTTTGCTGATCAGTTTTTCCTGATATTCCTTGTTCAACTCTCTGCCGGAGCTTTCCACCAGTCCTGTCGGTAACTCCACCTTCTCGTAGTGGAACGTCTGTACTATCCGAAGAATGGCAGATCGTTCTCCCTGATAACAGATCACAGCATCACCGGTTCTGTCATATACCTTTGCAAAAGATACCTGTTTCTGATTTTGCAGGTAGTACAGCAATGTTTCTGCCTGTACGGAGGACATGCGCTTCTGCGCCAGATGAATTCGGATTCTGCCTCTGTTTTCGTGTTTAATATAAAATTTCAAATCTTATGCCTCCTGAAAAAACACCTGCAGAGGATTCTGCAGGCATTTCGTTTTTCCCTATTGATCTGGGCATGTTTGAAAAACCATTTCTGCTGTCTGCAGGCCCACTCCTATGAGACTCGCAGCTTACGAGAATCCTTTTTCAAACATGCTCCAATGTAAATCAGATACTGCTGCGCAGGTCTTAAGCTTCAACCTGCTCTTCGGCTTCTGCTTTAACAGCTTCTTCCGCTGTTTCCTCAACGGTTTCCTCAACCACATCCTCTACAGCCTCTTCTGCAGCTGCGCGGTCTTCGTTGATCTGTTTTGCATCAGCGTAGATATCTTCCGCATTCTCCTGGATCGTTGTCACGGTATCCATAACAACTTTCTTTGCGCGAAGAACAGCTGCTGTACAGTTGGTGTACAGTTTTTTTGCATCTTTGCTGGAAAGTGCTTTGATACCTGCGGTTCCGAATAATACTCCTGCTGCAAAAAGTCCCGAGTGTTTCCAATCTTTCATAGTCATAATAAAATTCCTCCTTTTGTTTGACCGAATCAAGCAAGTCCCCTGCTTCAATTGCGTGAAGCACTAAGCAATGGGTTGGGACTTGCTTGTATCAGGAGTGGTACAAGCCACTCCTGATAAGCTGCTAGGCAGCAATTCGGTTATGAGCAAGTAGCAAAGCGGATTGCAAATATCCGCTTTGACTCTTAACCTTCTTTTCCTTTTTTACATTTTCCCTTGCTGTGGTAGAAGTATAGCACTGCCACGTTTGGTTAGACAATACGTACCGTATTTCTTGAGAATTTTTCTCGTTAATACGGAAAAAACGGAATGCATTTCCATCCGTTTCTCCTGCTTTTTCAACTTTCTATTGCTGAAACTATCACATTTTCAATATCCTGATTCTGAATATAGCCTTTCGCTTTCAGACCGGATTTCATCACGTCCATCCACATTTCCCCGCTTAAACGGCAGATGGTATGGTCGCTTAATTCCACGGTACAGCCCTGCTCCTTAAAGCAATCTTCCCCGCAGGCAATTTTGTAAAAATTTTTCCGGCTGATTGCGCCGATATTCTCCAACGTATTTACCATGCGATATACAGTAGCCGGTCCGATACTGCTGTCTTTTTGCAGGGCTTTGTAATAAATTTCCTTGCAACAGGAACACTCCTCTTCCAGAATAATATCGAGCAGAATCCTTCTCTGTCTTGTAATTCTGCATCCCTGTTCGCGGAGCTTCTGGATAATCAGTTCCCTTTTCATCTGTGTTCTGTGATAATTTCTGGCTTCATGTTTTCTCTGTTCCTGCGGCATACATTCTACCTCCTGATGATGATTCCTGTGCTGTCTCAGTCGCAATGTCCCTTGCACTGCCCACAGTTACCGCCACAGCTTCCCTTGCCGCTTTTTTTGTCTTTGATAATACTGCGTACTGCAAGTCCTACCAGACCTGCAACAACTACAAGTGTAATAATAGTTCCCATAAAAACAACTCCTTTCTTCTCGAAAAAGTCCGCATCCTGCAACGGATGCCGGATACGGACTCTTCGTCAGATACATGTTCTGTCTGTCAGAACAATTATTTGCTGAACATTTTCTTTGTGGAAACGTTCAGAGTTGTACTTTGTTTATAAGGTCTTACCAGCAGATATACAAATCCGATGACGAGCAGAACAGCAACTACCGTTCCGATTCCAAAGCTGCCGCCAAGGAACAGATTACCAATCTGATAGATGCACAGAGATACGACATAAGCAAGCAGTGTCTGATATCCGATCGCAGTCCAGAACCATTTTGCATTATTCATCTCACGTTTGATTGCTCCCATTGCAGCGAAGCACGGTGCGCACAGAAGGTTGAATACCAGGAAAGAATAAGCTGCTACGGTAGATAAGCTTCCTGCGAGCTGTCCCCAGATTTCCTGTCCGTCCTCTGCAACTTCGCCGAATCCAAACAGAACACCAAAGGTACCAACAACATTCTCTTTTGCGATCAGTCCGGTAACAGCTGCTACAGCCATCTTCCAGTCACCCCATCCAAGAGGCGCAAACAGAGGAGCGATAACGCTTCCGATAGAAGCAAGGATACTGTCATTTAACTGCTCGGCTTCCAGCATTCCAAAAGATCCGTCAACCCATCCGAAGTTCATCAGGAACCACAGAACGATCGTGGACATCAAGATAATGGTACCGGCTTTTTTGATGAAGGACCAGCCACGCTCCCACATACTGCGGAGAACATTGCTTACAGTTGGCCAGTGGTATGCCGGAAGCTCCATAACGAACGGGGCCGGATCACCGGCAAACAGTTTTGTTTTTTTCAGGATGATACCGGAGCAGATGATTGCTGCGATACCCACGAAGTAAGCACTTGGTGCAACCCAGGAAGCTCCGTTAAAAAGCGCACCTGCGATCAGGGCGATGATTGGAAGTTTTGCTCCACAAGGTACGAAGGTTGTTGTCATGATGGTCATTTTACGGTCACGGTCATTCTCGATCGTACGGGAAGCCATGATACCAGGAACACCACAACCACTTCCGATCAGCATCGGAATGAAGGATTTTCCGGAAAGTCCGAATTTACGGAAGATACGGTCCATGATGAAGGCAACACGTGCCATGTAACCGCAGGACTCCAGAAATGCCAGGAACAGGAACAGTACCAGCATCTGCGGTACGAATCCAAGTACGGCACCAACACCGGCCACGATACCATCGAGAATCAGACCCTGCAGCCAGTCAGCACAGTGGATGGCATTCAGAAGATTCTCAATTGCCGGAGGAATAATCTCGCCGAAAAGAACATCGTTCGTCCAGTCTGTTACAATCGTACCAACGGTGGAAACAGATACGTAATAAACGATCCACATAACAACCGCAAAGATCGGAAGTGCCAGCCAGCGGTTGGTTACGATACGGTCGATCTTATCCGATGTTGTCATTGCATTCTTTTTGTTCTTTGTGATACAGTCTCCGATGATGCTTGAGATGTAAACGTAACGCTCGTTTGTAATAATACTCTCCGTATCATCATCAAATTTGTCTTCCAGCTGTTTGATCTCAGCAGACACATCCGGTACGGATTTCATCTGTTCCGTGATCTTATCATCTTTTTCCAGAAGCTTGATTGCAAAGAAACGTTTCTGCTCATTTACAATATCATTTCCAAGTTTGCTCTCAACGGTGCGGATGACTGCCTCCACATCCTTGTCAAACTCATGCACCGGTACCGCAGCACCTTTTTTCTGTGCAATCTGTACTGCTTTATCAGCAGCTTCTTTGATTCCGGTTCCTTTCAGCGCGGAGATTGTTACAACTTCGCAGCCCAGCTTTTTCGCCAATTTGTCGATATGTATTTTGTCACCGTTCTTTTCTACGATATCCATCATATTGACAGCCATGATAACCGGAATACCAAGCTCCATGATCTGTGTGGACAGATACAGGTTACGCTCGATATTGGTACCATCTACGATGTTCAGGATTGCATCCGGTCTTTCGTTAATCAGGTAATTTCTGGCTACCACTTCCTCCAGTGTGTATGGAGATAAGGAGTAAATGCCCGGAAGATCCATGATGGTGACATCTTTGTGGCCTTTTAATTTTCCTTCTTTTTTCTCGACGGTTACACCTGGCCAGTTACCTACAAACTGGTTGGAGCCTGTCAGTGCATTGAACAATGTGGTTTTACCGCAGTTTGGATTTCCTGCGAGTGCAATTTTAATTGCCATTTTCCCATGCCCCTCTTTCTTTGATTTTTACTGATTTTGTTTGAAATTGCAAGCCTTACTTTTATTTGCTTCAACTTGCATTTGTTAGAGATTACTAACAAGTAAGTAAAAAAAATTTACTCTACTTCTATCATTTCCGCATCTGCTTTTCTTAAGGATAATTCATATCCTCTGACTGTTACCTCGACCGGATCGCCCAGCGGAGCAACTTTGCGCACGAATACGTCAACACCTTTGGTGATTCCCATATCCATGATTCTTCTTTTAATTGGACCGGAACCGTTGAGCTTTACAACTTTAACGGTTTCTCCTACGGAAGTCTCTTTTAAAGTCTTCATTTTCTCTCCTTCTTTCCTATCAAATCAGGATTTTGGCTGCCATATCTTTTCCAACGGCCACCCTGGAATCCTTTACGTTTACAATAAGATTGCCGTTGATTTCTGATACGACTGTCACGTTTCCGCCAACGACAAAGCCGAGATTCTCAAGAAATCTTCTCGTTTCTTCTTTTCCGCCGACTTTTCTGATTGTGTAACATTCACCTGGATTTGCCATCGTTAAAGGCATCATTAATTACCTCCTGTGTATGATAATGAGTTTCATCTTTCTTTCATTCGTTAGTATATGCTAACGTTTATTAGATGTCAACAATTTTTTGCATCTTTTTTTGTTTTTTTTCCGAAATTCACGCTGCTATTGAGAAAAGCCATCTGGTAAGCAGCTTATTGTTGTCGCAGAAAACAATTCTGGCGAAGGCTCTGTTGTATAAAATCGTATTACAAAAAAAGGCGCACGAATTCCGGAAAGTCCCTTTTTATATGGCTTTCCCGGAGTTCGCACACCTTTTTGTCAGACTTCTATTTTTTCAGATGATACATCATTTTATGCCACGCGGCGCCTCCATGCGTTGAATCGGAAAGTTCGATATATTCGTATCCGATTCTTTTATAAAATGGAATCATATGATCCTTGCATGTAAGAACAACCGCTTTTTTGCCACGCTCTCCTGCACTTTTTATCATATGGCGCATCAATGCTTCTCCAATCCCCTGCTTCTGGAACTTCGGATTTACATCCAGTCCGAAAATCATCTGATAATCGCCATCCGGATTGTGCAGCGAAGCATCATGATACAGTGCGTCCGCCAGATAGTCCGTATCTGCACAGCAACCGTTACAAAATCCTGCAATTTCGCCATTTTCGGTTTCGGCTACAAAGAAACTGTTCTGGCATGTCTGATATCGTTCGATAAAATCCTCATACCCTGCTGCTTCCGCCGCCGGGAAGCACACAGCCTCCACTTCTGCTACTTTTTTCAGGTCTTCCTCTCGCACCGGCCGGATCGTATACTTTACTTTTCGTTTTAAATACGGTCGCAGCTCTTCAACAACGTTTTCCACTGTGCCATCCGCAAACGGATTTTTAAGGCCCGCCATTTCCAGCAGTTCAAAGTATCCCTTGCTTCCGCCTGCCTGGCAGAGACGGTAATAATCTGCCCACGCCTGTTCCGGTTCTTTTTTCGATCTCTCAAAGAACTGGAACGCACAGATCTGCGCCAGCGCATAATCAATATAGTAGAACGGATTTACGAAAATATGCTGCTTCTGCATCCAGAAACCGCCCTCCTCGAGGAACTTGTGGCCATCATAATTTCTCCAAGGCATATAATTTTGTTCTAACTGATGCCATACCTCACGGCGCTCCTTCGCTGTCATGCCGATATTTTCAAATACTTTATGCTGAAACTCATCCACGCATACCATGTACGGAATCACTTCAATCGCATTCATCAGATGCGCATAGCGGTAATCATCTGCTTTCTTTCCAAAGAATGCTTCCATCCACGGATATGTAAAATGTTCCATCGACATCGAATGAATTTCCGCGACCTCACTCGTTGGGAAAACCATATCCATAAACGGAATCTGTTTCGCTGCCGTATACGCTTCAAAGGCATGACCGGCCTCATGGGTCAGAACATCAACATCTGCGCTCGTGCCATTAAAGTTCGAAAAAATAAACGGCGCCTTATATGAATTCAGAAAAGTACAGTAACCTCCCGTCTGTTTTCCCGGCTTCGTCTCCAGGTCAAAAAGCTCATGCTCCACCATAAAATCAAAAAACTCGCCCGTCTCCTTCGAAAGCTCATGATACATCTTCTGTGCCTTCGCAACCATTTCCGCTGTCGTTCCTTCCGGCACCGCATTTCCCTCCGGAAAAATCAGTTCCTCATCGTAATAATGCAGCTTATCCACACCAAGCCGTTTTTCCTGCTCCTCCCGCAGCTTCAGGCATAGCGGCACTATGCTCTCTTTCACCTGCGCCCGGAATTTTGCAACATCCTCTGCCGTATAATCATATCTTCCGTAGCTCAGGTAAATAAACTCAATATAAGAGGAAAATCCCAGCTTTTTTGCAATCCTGTCGCGCAGTGGAACCATTTTGTCATACAGTTCATCCAACTCAACCGAAATTTTTTCATACAGATCTCCCCACGCCGTCATTGCCTCTTTCCGCATCTCTCGATCTGTGTTCTGCATCGCTTTCAGCAGTCCATAAAAATTACACATTTCTCCCCGGAATTTTGTTGAAGCATTTGCTGTAATTTTACTGTACTGCTGCGTCAGGTTTCCCTCTTCAATCAGATCCTCCACAATACAGTCGTCCGCTAATTTTTGTCCGACTTCCATGTTTTTCACAAAGAAATCCCCAAATTCTTCCGCAAACTGTTTGATAAACGGAGACTCCAAAATTACCTTTTCCGCTTTCTGTATCAGCAGATGCATCATCGGAATCGTTTCATTCCAGAACTGAACCTCTCCTTCATAAAAGGAATCCCTGGTATCCACCGTATATCTCACCTGCGCCACTTCCGCCATCGTTGCCCAGATGTCCTCACGCTCTTTCTCTTCCATAAAAAGCCCGCGCAACTCTTCATATGACCTGACACCTTTCAGTGCCTCTGTATACTCCTTTATTCTTTCCTGTTCCGCCACCATGTCCGGTCTTACATACTCAATTTCGGAAAACTTCTTCATCTCTTTTCTGCCTCCTTCGCACCTAATTAAGAACGCCTAGTTTTTTCAATTCATGATAAACCCTGGATGCCGGAAGCCCCATCACATTATAATAGTCTCCCCGGATCCCTTTTACAAATTTCGTTCCAAATGCTGTCTGAATCCCATATCCTCCAGCCTTATCCGACCAGACCGGAGTTTCCCCCTCTCTTTCGAGAGCAAGATAATCCTCTATCTCTCCCTCCGTCATCGGATAAAACTCCACATCCGTACAGTCACAGAATGTCACGACCCGCTTCGCGTTCCCTGCTTTCACCGCAATCGTAACCCCAGTATACACCTGATGCACCTTCCCCTGCAACCGTTTCATCATCTCTCTTGCATGCGTAATCCCCTTCGGCTTCCCGAGAATCTCCCCTTCAAAAGCCACAACCGTATCCGCCCCGATCACGACAGAGTCACCTTCGGTGACCTCCGCCACATCCAGACACTTCAACCGTGAAAGCTCCTCCACGACCTTCTCCGGTTCCGAAGAGCTCACAACCTCTTCCGCCCCCGACGCCTGAACCTCACACGCAACCCCCAACATCTCCATCAACTCTCTCCTCCTCGGTGACCCCGAAGCCAAAACAACTCTCATCTCATCTATCTCCTTTATTTTTTTCACAAAATATCAGCGGGCAGTGAGCCGCCTCACCGAGGCGACTCACGTCCCCGCGTCCGTGCCTTTCACGCGCGGGAGGGGAACTGCGCACGAGGGATTGCGACTTGAGGCGGACATCCAGATAAAATAAGTACGCCGGGAACGAACACAATCCACTCGTGTCCGTTCCCGGCGTACTTATTTTATCTGGATGTCTGAATCACGGAGTGATCCCCCGTCGCAGCTCCCCTCCCGCGCGCGAAAGGCACGGACGCGGGGACTACAACATTCCGTCCTAAACAAAGCAAAACGATAAGCCGGGTTATGTCGTGTGTAATCATCTATCCAATGGAACTGTCGCCAGTCCCCTTCAGCGACCCACCTGAAAACATGACGGGCAGCCATATACGTTTTCTATTCGGTCTTGCTTCGGATGGGGTTTACATGGCTTCCTCTGTTACCAGAGAAACGGTAGTCTCTTACACTGCCTTTCCACCCTTACCAGAAGAATCAAAGATCCCTCTGGCGGTATCTCTCTGTTGCACTATCCCTGGAGTCACCTCCGCCGGACGTTATCCGGCACCCTGCCCTGCGAAGCCCGGACTTTCCTCACCTGGCCCCTTTCGGTCCTGCCAGCCGCGATTACATATCTTACTTCGTCATAAAACGGAACATCAGACAGTAAATAATCATATCACAAAACTTCTATATTGTCCATCCCCAAACTTGAGAAACACGCTCCGCGAGAGTTACACATCAAAACAGCTTCCCCCCACAAACTCCCTGAGGATCGAATTCTTCGGAATATCCTCAATCGGCACCCCGACAAAATAATCCAGGAACTTCAGCAGCCGCTTCGCCTCCTGATACTCCGGCTCCCCCTCCTCAATCTGGAACAGCAGCGGTTCCGCATACAGCTTCAGAACCGAAAGCTCATACACCAGCGCCGAATTAAACATCACATCCGCCTTCTCCTGGTTCGGAAAAATATTCCGGTCCTCGCCGCGGCGCACCGACGGCCACATCGCAATCGTCTCCTTCGCCGACGTTGCCCGCGTCCGGCTGTCGCGCACCATCCGCCGGATCAGACGTCCGTCCGTCGTCGGAATCCGGTTGTGCTCATCCACATTAATCTGCGTCAGCGCACTGATATAAATCCGGAACTTGCTCTCCGCCGGAAGCGACCACGTCAGTTTCTCATTCAGCCCGTGGATGCCCTCCAGCACCAGCACATCTGTCTCCTTCATCTGGATAAAATTCCCCTTGTACTCGCGCTTGCCCGTCTTAAAATTAAAATACGGCAACTCCACACGCTCTCCATTCAGAAGCTTCGTCATATCCTGGTTCAGCAGATCAATATCCAGCGCCTCCAGGCACTCAAAATCATACTCCCCATTCTCATCCCGCGGCGTATCCACCCGGTTCACATAGTAATTGTCGAGACTGATCGGATGCGGCGTCAGCCCATGCGCCGAGAGTTGGATCGAAAGCCGGTTGCAGAACGTCGTCTTGCCGGAAGAGGACGGACCCGCGATCAGCACAAACTTCACCGTCTTTTTCTCCGCGATCTGCTCCGCAATCTTCGCAATCTTCTGCTCCTGCAGTGCCTCCGCAATCAGCATCATCTGCTGGATATTCCCCTTTGTGATGCGTTCATTCAGATCCGCAACCGTCGAAATTCCCATCTGCTCGCCCCAGCGCTCCGATTCCCGCTGTACCTGGAATACCTTCGGGGAGAGATTCGCCGCCGGCACCGTCTCCGGGGCTTTCTTCTCCGGCATCTGCAGAATAAAACCATTGTCATATAAATAGAGACCAAAATACTTCAGGTAGCTCGTATCGTACGTCATAAATCCATAGTAATAATCTTCAAAATCCCCGAGACTGTACAGATTCACCCGGGAAACCCGGCGGTAGCGAAACAGGCGGTCCTTATCCGTCATGCCGTGCAGCCGGAACCGCTCTCTCGCTTCGTGCGTATCGACACTCCGCTTGTAGATCGGCACTGCCTTTTCGACCTGCTCCTTCATATAAGTTTTCACCTTGTCGAGAAACTCCTGATTCAGCTCGATGTCGCCGTCCACTGTATAGAAAAAGCCCGAACCTGCCGAAAAATGCAGCATCACATGACGGATCTTATCGTAGCCGCCCACATGGTATACTGCTTTGACCAGCAAAAGGGAAAGACTTCTCTGATACGTTTTATGTCCGATCTCATCCTTCGTCGTCACAAATTCCAGTTCACAGTCTTTTTTCAGCTGCTTGTGCAGCTCCCGCAGCCGTCCGTCCACCTTCACCAGGACAATCGGCGCATCTATCATTTTTTCAAAATCTTTTGCAATCTCATAATAAGAGCAATTTTCCGGATATTCATATTTCTTTCCATCAATTGTTACCTGAATCACTTGTAATTCCTCCTTCTTGCAAAACTTTCTGAAAATTCAGAAGTGAAAACGAAGGCGCGCCCGAAAATTATAAAACCTGAAATTTTCAGACACGCCTCCTCATGATAAAACGCTGTCGTTACATCGTATGGAACCGCGCAAGCGCAGATTCCAGTATTGCCTCTTTTTCTTTTAATTCACAAAGCCGCTGTGCCGCCTTCTCCCCCGGATTGCCAGAGAGCTGGCCGATCAGCATTCTGTTCTGGTTCTGCTGCTTCTGTAGATATTCCAACAGCACCGGATTCTGGTTTTCCAGAAGGCGTGGTCCATAGAAAAGCTCCTCCGCCTTCAGATCTTCCTTTTCCCCATGCACTGCCCGCAGAATCGGATAGTATTTTCCATCCTCCTCCACGAAATTCTCCTGTGCAAGGTAAAATCCGTGCTCCAGCAGCCATGCGCGCACGCGGTCGATATCTGACTGCGGCTCCAGAATCAGCTCACCAAAGCCGGACAGCAGCGGCTCACCCTCACTTAAAATCCTTACGGTGAGCCCGCCGCCCATGCCCGCGATGAGGAGAGAATCCCCCTCCCCCGCCTGCAGGGCATGAAGGCCATCGGAAAGCCGTGTTTCTATGTAGTCCCCCATGTTATACTGCGCGATATGCTCCCTGGCCCGTTCTAACGGTCCGCGGTTCACATCCATGGCGATTGCGGATGAAATCTTCTTCTGTTCCAGCAGCGCAATCGGCACATAGCCGTGATCTGTTCCCACATCGACCAGACAGCCGCCCGGGGTGACAAACTCCGCTACCGCGGAAAGTCTTTTTGATAACTGCATGTCTTTTCTCCTGACCGAAAACTTAGTCCAGATAATCTTTGAGTTTTCTGGAACGGCTCGGATGGCGGAGCTTTCGAAGCGCTTTCGCCTCAATCTGACGGATACGCTCTCTTGTAACGTTGAACTCTTTACCAACCTCTTCGAGGGTTCTCGCACGGCCGTCATCGAGTCCGAAACGGAGACGCAGAACCTTCTGCTCACGGTCAGTCAGCGTGCTTAACACATCCTCGAGCTGCTCTTTCAGCATGGTGAATGCTGCCGCGTCTGCCGGTACCGGCACATTGTCGTCCTGGATGAAGTCACCGAGGTGGCTGTCCTCTTCCTCACCGATTGGTGTCTCGAGTGAAACCGGTTCCTGGGAGATTTTCAGGATCTCACGCACACGCTCTACAGACATGTGCATCTCCTCTGCGATCTCTTCCGGAGTAGGTTCGCGGCCTAACTCCTGCAGTAACTGACGGGAAACGCGGATCAGCTTGTTGATGGTCTCTACCATATGAACCGGAATACGGATCGTTCTCGCCTGGTCTGCAATCGCTCTTGTGATTGCCTGGCGGATCCACCATGTTGCATAGGTGGAGAATTTGTATCCCTTGCGGTAATCGAATTTTTCAACCGCTTTGATGAGGCCTAAGTTACCTTCCTGAATCAGATCTAGGAACAGCATGCCGCGGCCGACATAACGTTTTGCAATGGAAACAACGAGACGAAGGTTGGCCTCTGCCAGACGTTTTTTCGCATCCTCATCGCCCTCTTCCATTCTCTGTGCCAGCTTGATCTCTTCCTCTGCGGAAAGAAGCGGCACTTTACCGATCTCTTTTAAGTACATGCGGACCGGGTCCTCAATGCTGATGCCTTCCGGAACGGAAAGGTCGATGTTTTCCATATCGATCTCTTCTTCCTCGGAAAGGTCGATGTCATCGTCGTCCAGAAGGAGAAGATCGCGGTCTGCCGCATTTGGATCCTCGGTCATATCGGAGAGGCGCAGTACGTCGATACCGCTTGCCTCCAGGTATTCAAATACCTTCTCCATCTGCTCCGCATCCAGCGGCATATCGCGGAAAAAGTCGTTGATTTCCTGATATTCCAGGACGCTCTTTTTCTTTTTGCCGTATGCTACCAGCTCTTTTAATTTTTCCATAAATTTTGCTTTATCGAACTCCATTGACTGTCCATCCTTCCATAGCTTGTATATATTCTGTCCCTGCCCTGCGAAATTAAACACGCAGAACAGAAGATTCCAGGGTTTTTCTTTGGTATCCAGGCCTCCTTAAAAAGCGAAATCCGGAAGTTCCCCTGCTTTCCACCGCTCCAGGCTCTTTTTGTCCGCCATCAGCTTCTGCAGCGCCGCCATATCGGTCACATTCATATGCGCCGACTGATACGCAATGCTGTTTTCTTTCATATTGCAGATCACATCATGCAGCGCGCGCCGTTTTTCCTCCTCTGTCTCCAGCGGGATTCTGGCATTAAAAAGGCCTGCAACTTCTTTCTGCTCCTCGGAATCAACAAACTGATTCAAAAGCTTTGCCGGATTTACGCCGCCCTCGTGGTACTGCAGCACAATCATCTCTGCAATCTGGTGGTAGAGAGGGGTGGTAAAATCCGCCGGCGTAATATATTTTTCCAGCTTTCCAATGAGCGCCGGATAAGAGGTCATCCACGTCAGCATCAGCTTCTGTGCTTTTTCGACGCCGCCCTCTTTTTCTTTTTTGTTTGAGGCTGTATTCCGCGGCTTTACGCTCTCCGTCCTTCCGGCTCCCGAGAGTGCCATCTGGCCGACCTGCTTGCGCAGTACCTCGACGGCAATGCCGTACTTTCC
>UMLD01000347.1_pt1 | contig 18768 bp, 16 predicted proteins | sample 1966491 | NCBI WGS metagenome assembly UMLD01 (sample SAMEA4836191, study PRJEB28245) | human gut metagenome | biome: gut microbiome; material: fecal sample | place: Denmark | collected 2008
GTCAGATATTAGTAAGAAGTCACTGGTGACACTTTCTGTAGGTGTTAGAGAAAAGGAATGTTGCTATTATAAAAATGATAGAATATAATAGTTATAATTTAAATATTAGGGGGTACTTTAATGGCAGAGAAAATGGAAATATTAGTTGAAAAGCAAAGACGCGGAGCTAGGAGTAATCAAAAGCTTAAGATACTGTATCTTGCAAAAATTCTTCTGGACAATACAGATGCTAATCATGATATTACATTACAGGAGATTATAGATAAACTGTCTGCAAATAATGTCACGGCAGAACGGAAAAGTTTGTATGATGATATTGCCCGGCTTGATGAATTCGGAATAAAGATAAAAAAGACGCAGTATGGAAAAACATATCATTATCAGGTTGTTAAGCGAGATTTTGAATTGGCAGAATTAAAACTTCTTGTAGATTCTGTTGCAGCGGCGAAGTTTATTACAGAAGAAAAATCAAATGAGTTGATTAAAAAAATAGAACATTTGACGAGTAAACATAATGCCACTATGTTGCAGCGTCAGGTATATGTGGCAGGGCGTGTAAAATCAATGAACAATGGAATAATGGAAAATGTCGATGCAATTCATACAGCTATAGCTGAGAATTCAAAGATATCTTTTCAGTACTTTCAGTGGAATGTGAAAAAGGAGGCGGAGCTTAAGCGGGATGGTAAGAGATATGAAGTCAGTCCATGGGGGTTATCATGGGATGATGAGTATTACTATCTGATTGGATATGATTCAGATGCAGGAATTATTAAACATTATCGTGTAGATAAAATGCTTAGCATAAAAGTAGAAAATAAAGTTCGTGAAGGCAGATGTAAATTCAAAGAACCTGATATGGTAACATATGACAAAAAGATGTTTAATATGTTTAATGGGGAAGAGCGGAATGTGGAAATTCTGTGCGAAAATAGTTTGGCAGGAGTTATGATAGATCGTTTTGGAAAAGATGTAAGAATAACCAAAGTGGACAATGGACATTTTCGAGTTGTGGTAAAAGTAGCTGCCAGCATGCATTTTGTACATTGGATTATGGCATTGGGTGATGGAGTGAAGATTGTTGCACCGGATAGCTTGGTAGAACAGATACGAGAGGAAATTAATCGATTGGCAAACAAGTATAGTAAATGATAGAACAAAGATTCGATAAAAAATGAAATTCAAGTGGAGATTTATGGACTTGTAATTTGGCATAATAGAATTATCTAACAGAGGGACACGGAGGAATGTTGCAGAGAAAAATTATAAAGGCAATAAAAAAAGACCATTAGGTCTTGATTTAATCTGCACCATGCAGAGTCAAAAGACGATGCCGGATAAACCTTATTTGCACTCGCTTTGTTAATTCTCTTTTATTATAGCATGTAAACAAATATAGTCAACAAAAAAATGATAAAAATCAGGAGGAAATTTTATGACAGCATTCAAGTATTATTTGGGATTGGATATGGGAACTAATTCTGTGGGTTGGGCAGCAACTGATCCAGAGTACAGATTGTTGAAAGCAAAAGGAAAAGATTTATGGGGAATACGTGAATTTAATGAGGCATCTGGTGCAGTTGAAAGGCGTACACACAGAATAAGCAGAAGGAGAAGACAAAGAGAGCAGGTTAGAATTGGCATTTTAAAAGACTATTTTCATGATGCCATATGTGAAGTGGACCCTAGTTTCTTTCAAAGATTAGAGAATAGTAAATATCATGAGGAAGATAAGGATGTTGAAGTAAGATATAAAAATAATATTTTTAATGATAGCAATTATACGGACAAGGATTATTTTAATGAGTATCCAACCATATATCATTTGAGAAATGAATTAATAAGCAGTACAGAAAAACATGATGTCAGGCTTGTTTTTTTAGCACTGCTGAATATGTTTAAACACCGTGGTCATTTCTTAAATGCAGGATTAGGTGAAAATAACGGTGAAAGTAATATTGATAATGTGTATTTTGAATTAACAGAATTACTTTCAGAATTAACAGAATATCATTTGAGTCAGGATATAGATTGTAAGCAAATAGAAGCAATTTTGTCCCGCAGAGATATGAGCAGAACGCATAAAGCGGAAGAACTTGCAGGGGTATTGCACGTAGATTTAAAGAACAAGCCATATAAGGAATTAATAAGAGGATTATGTGGTTTAAAATTCAATGCATGTGTTGTTTTTCCAGATGTACAGAGTGAAGAAGTGACTAAACTTGATATCTGTCTTTCAGAATCTACTTTTGATGAAAAATCAGATGAAATTGCCAATATAATCGGTGAAGATTATTTTGAAATTATTATGGCTATGAAAGAAATGTTCGATATTGGATCTTTAGCAAGTATTATGAAAGGACATAATTACTTATCACAGGCAAGAGTTGCGTCATATACAAAGCATAAAGAAGATTTGAAACTTTTAAAAGAGGTTATAAAGAAATATTGCGGTAAGAAGGAATATGATAAGTTCTTTAATAGTGATGCAGATGGTTCCTATGCATCATATGTAGGATCTTATAACTCAAAAAATAAGGAAAGAAGAGTTGGAAATAAAAGAACCTCGGAAGAATTGTATAAGGAAATTAAGAAACTTTTGAAAGATGCTCAAAAAGAAGATGAGAATGTACAGAAAATACTTACATCTATTGAAAATGAAACATTTTTGCCGAAACAGCTGACAGCATCTAACGGAGTAATTCCAAATCAGGTGCATGCAAGAGAAATGAAGAAAATACTTTCAAATGCAGAAAATTATCTTCCATTTTTAACGGAAAAGGATGAAACAGGGTTGTCGGTATCAGAAAGAATATTAAAACTCTTTACATTTCAAATACCGTATTATGTAGGACCAACATCAGAAAACAGTGGCAAAAATGGAGGAAATGGTTGGGTTGTAAGACGAGAAGATGGACAGGTTTTACCATGGAATATTGATGAGAAGATAGATATGAAAGCGACATCAGAAGCATTTATATCACGGATGGTGCGGCGTTGCACATATATTAGCGGAGAACAGGTATTGCCGAAAGCTTCACTGGAATATCAAAGCTATTGCGTTCTTAATGAAATTAATAATATTAAGATTGATGGGGAGAGAATCTCGGTTGAGTTAAAGCAGGATATATACAAAGCTGTATTTCAAAAAGGGAAAAAAGTAACAAAGAAGCAGTTATGTAAATACTTACATACAAGAGGAATTATTGAAACAGAAGAGCAGGTTACAGGAGTGGATGTTTCAATAAATAATGCATTAACAACATATGGTAAATTCAAACCGATATTTGGTGAGGATATTTCTAAAGACAGTGTTCAGAAAATGATAGAGGACATAGTATTTTGGTGTACAGTCTACGGAGATTCTAAAAAATTCCTGAAAGATAGAATAGAAGAAAAATATGGAAATAAACTTTCGGAAGAGCAGATTAAAAGAATTTTAGGATTTAAATTCAAAGATTGGGGTAATTTATCAAAGAAATTTTTAGAACTTAATGGAGCAGATACTTCAACAGGGGAATCAATAAGTATTATCAGAGCACTATGGAACAATAATCTGAATTTAATGGAGCTTATAAATAGTAGTTTATATAATTATAAAGAATGTTTGGCAGAGTATCAAAATACAATGCTGAAAACATTATCTGAGATTGAAGCGGAAGATTTGAATGAATATTATTTTTCTGCTCCGGTAAGGAGAATAATCTGGCAGACAATTCTCGTGATTAAAGAGTTGGTTAAAGTATTGGGCTGCGAACCAGAGCGTATATTTGTTGAAATGACAAGAAAACCGGATGAACATAAAACCCGGACTTCAAGCAGACGCAATAAATTTGAAGAATTATATAAAAAAGTAAAAGATGAAGCTACTGATTGGATGCAGGTGATTGCTAAAGCAGAGGAAGATGGAAAAATCAGAAGTAAAAAAATGTATCTTTACCTCACTCAAAAAGGAAGATGTATGTATACTGGAAAGCATATAGAATTGGATGATTTATTCGATAAAAATCTGTATGATATAGATCATATTTATCCAAGGCATTTTGTGAAAGACGATAATATTGATAATAATCTGGTTTTAGTCTGCAAAGAGAAGAATGCACATAAAAGTGATCATTACCCGATAGAGGAGGAAATCTTTTTATCACAGAAAAAAATGTGGCTGGAGCTTAGAAAATCTGGATTTATTACAGAAGAAAAATATAATCGTCTTATGGGAAGAAGTCCATTTAGTGATGAACAAAAAGCGGGATTTATTGCAAGACAGCTGGTAGAAACCAGCCAGGGAACAAAAGGTGTAGCAAATATACTGCGACAACTTTTGCCGGGTAGTAAGATTGTTTATGCAAAGGCGTCAAACGTATCTGAATTTAGGCATACAAGGGATGATATTCCGAAGAGTCGTCTGGTTAATGATTTCCATCATGCTCATGACGCATATCTTAATATTGTAGTTGGAAATGTATATTATGTGAAATTTACTCAAAATCCGCTTAACTTTATAAAAAAAGATTATGATAAGTATAAAGAAGATTATAATTTGTCAAAAATGTTTGACTGGGATGTAAAACGTAATGGTGAAGTGGCATGGATTGCACAGAGAAAGGATGGAGAGGCAGGAACAATAACTACCGTAAAGCGGATGTTAAGCAGAAATACCCCGTTGATGACCCGATATAGTTTTGAAGGAAAAGGCGGATTGGCAAATGAGACTCTTTGCAGCGCTAAAAAGGCTAAAGGTGAGGGATATATTCCATTTAAGTCATCAGATGATAAAATGCAGGATGTTACAAAATATGGAGGATTTACGAAGGTAACTGGTGCATATTTCTTTTTAGTAGAACATACTGAAAAGAAGAAACGAATCCGGACAATTGAATCGGTGCCGGTGTATTTGGCTCAAAAGATAGAACAGAATCCGGATGAATTAAAAAAATATTGTGAAGAAATATTGGGTCTTGTTGATGCAGATATAAGGCTTAAAAAGATTAAAATAGGATCTTTGATAAAGAGGAATGGTTATTTCTGTTATATTACCGGAAAAACAGGAAATCGATTAAGTGTGCGGAATGCAGTAAATCTATGCTTAAAAAATGAGTGGATAAAATATATTTCAAAGCTGGAAAAGGTCAAAGAAAAAGATGCTGTAGATGAGATTATTACAAAAGAAAAGAATGAGGTTTTGTATTCAGAACTTATACAAAAATTTAAACATGGCATTTTCTCAAAAAGACCAAATCCTGTTGAAGATAAGTTGGAAAAAGGCAGTGAAAAGTTTAGCAATTTATCAATCAAAGAGCAATGTGCGGTATTGTGTCAAATACTACAGTTAGCGGCTGTTTTAGGAAGTGAATGTGATATGACATTATTGGGCGAATCTGCACATTGTGGAAAAATGTTGATAAGTAAGAAAATTGGAGATGAAGAAATATATCTGCTTAATCAATCTGTAACAGGATTGTATGAAAAGAAAATCAATCTCCATACAGTATGAGTTGGCGGACTGTTGTCATCTCAAGCAGTGCAAAGTTAGATTATCAGATGGGCTATCTGATAGTGAGAAATCAGGATGTTGTCAAAGTACATATTAGTGAAATTTCTATATTGATGATTGAAACAACATCCGTTTCTCTTACTGCAGCATTACTTTGTGAGTTGACGAAAAAGAAAATAAAAGTGATATTTTGTGATGAAAAAAGAAATCCTTCCTCTGAATTAATTCCATATTACGGAAGCCATGACACGAGTATGAAAGTGCGGAAACAGATTGCGTGGTCAGAGGATATAAAAAAATCGGTATGGACGGAAATAGTTACTGAGAAAATTAGAAAACAGGCTGAAAATCTTGAAAGGTGGGATAGAACGGAAGCTCAGATGCTTTATGAATATATTACACAGATTGAGTTTGGTGACGCGACAAATAGAGAGGGTCATGCGGCAAAAGTTTATTTTAATGCATTGTTTGGCTTGGATTTTACGAGAACAGCTGAAAACAGTATAAATGCTGCATTGAATTATGGCTACAGTTTACTACTTTCTACTTGCGCCAGAGAAACAGCCCTAAATGGGTATATTACGCAGATTGGATTATTTCATGATAATATTTTTAATCAATTTAATTTGGCATCTGATTTAATGGAACCATTTCGACCGATAGTGGATAATCTTGTAAAAACGATGCATCCAGATAAGTTTGAACATGATGAAAAAGTTGAAATATTAAAAATGCTGCAAAAAGAGATGATAATAGCCGGACGAAAGGAGTGCGTGAACAATGCAATGAAAATATACTGCCGGAGTATTTTTGATGCATTAAATGAGGGCGATATTTCATTGATTAAGTTCTATAAGGATGAGTTATAGGTATATGAGAATAATGGTTTTGTTTGATCTTCCGGTACTAACTGAAAAACAGCGCAGGGATTATAGAGAGTTTAGAAAGTACTTGTTAAAAGCAGGTTTTTTTATGATGCAGGAATCGGTGTATTGCAAATTAGTTCAAAATGCAGGAGTAGCAGATGTTGTTCAGGAGAGTATCCGGAAGAATAAACCGGGAGAAGGACTGGTGCAAATATTAAGAGTGACTGAAAAACAGTTTGCAAAGATGGAATATGTGGTAGGAGAAAATAAGTCTCTGGTATTGGATACGGACGAAAGGCTGGTGATTTTATGAAGTTAGTAAATACTTTATATAATCTGGAATTTGATTTAATGGAGAATCAGATACTGGTTTTATCAATAGAGAATCATTTGGCGTATAGAAATATTCTGGAAGAATTGTGGAAACAATATAAAGGAGAAACGGGAAATTTTATTTTGTCAGATGGGGATAAGGAACTGAAAATGTCACAGAGGATAGAGTGCATTTATAATATTTTTAATATTAATACCAATGATCGTAAAATTATCTCTAAATTGTATCAGGAACTTACATATCAAAATGACACACTATTACAAGAAGAAAGCATACGTTTTAAACAGGAATTGATGGAATATTTTGATAAACTCATTTCTACGGTACCATATAATCTAAAATATAATTTTGAAGTTGATTTATCAAGCTTAATGAAAGCGATATCAGTAGAAACAGATATGGAAAGTGACTCGTTACTTGAAAAATTGCTTCAATATGTAAAACTCATGAATCAAATATGTGGAATCGATATATTTGTGATTCCAAACTTAAAGTACTATTTTTCAACAGAAGAGACCATGCAATTTTATCAGTTTGCAATGTATAATAAGATTTATATGGTTGTCATAGAACCAACACTATCACCGCATATGGAAGGTGAAAAAGGCTGGATAATTGATGATGATTTATGTATAATTGAACTGTAAGAATTAACACTATATTCGCAATATAGTATAGGCTCGGAGATGGCCTTAAAGCAATTTGAGGTTTGAGAGCTTTGTTAATTCAGAAAGATGTAAAACAGTGGTTAAATACGGTAATTGTATAGAAAGGTTTGAGAGCTTTGTTAATTCAGAAAGATGTAAAACTTACGGTTATAAATAACTTGAATAGTACCGTTTGAGAGCTTTGTTAATTCAGAAAGATGTAAAACATGCGTTCTTTAGTACTTCATCTTTTATGGGTTTGAGAGCTTTGTTAATTCAGAAAGATGTAAAACCAGTGAACCCTTCAATAGCACCAAGTTCCGTTTGAGAGCTTTGTTAATTCAGAAAGATGTAAAACTTCAGTTGGAGCAGACACAGTAAAGGTAGAGTTTGAGAGCTTTGTTAATTCAGAAAGATGTAAAACAACTTATGCCACCCATCCGAGCCAGCATCGTTTGAGAGCTTTGTTAATTCAGAAAGATGTAAAACGCATATCCGCTTTTTGTGTGCCATTTACCGGTTTGAGAGCTTTGTTAATTCAGAAAGATGTAAAACCCTTAAGGGTGTTTGACGGATTCGAACCGTGTTTGAGAGCTTTGTTAATTCAGAAAGATGTAAAACTAATCGTGATAAAGGCTATAATGTATACCCGTTTGAGAGCTTTGTTAATTCAGAAAGATGTAAAACATTCCTTCCACAATAACGTTTTGCACCGACGTTTGAGAGCTTTGTTAATTCAGAAAGATGTAAAACTTCTCCAATAAATTCCTTGTTAAACTCTTGTTTGAGAGCTTTGTTAATTCAGAAAGATGTAAAACAACCATTACTACAACATCATCTTTATTACCGTTTGAGAGCTTTGTTAATTCAGAAAGATGTAAAACGGCCGCGTCGGTTATGTAAAATCAAGTTTGTTTGAGAGCTTTGTTAATTCAGAAAGATGTAAAACAAAATATTTATAGTTAACATCCAAGTAACCGTTTGAGAGCTTTGTTAATTCAGAAAGATGTAAAACCCTGTAATTGTTGTCTGCTGTGGTTTCTGTGTTTGAGAGCTTTGTTAATTCAGAAAGATGTAAAACAAGCAAAGGACATCTTAGAACTGATTAGAGTTTGAGAGCTTTGTTAATTCAGAAAGATGTAAAACTTTAGGATTAATAATATAACCACCAAACATGTTTGAGAGCTTTGTTAATTCAGAAAGATGTAAAACAAAATATTTATAGTTAACATCCAAGTAACCGTTTGAGAGCTTTGTTAATTCAGAAAGATGTAAAACAAACATAACAGAAAGGAAGCAGAGAACATGGTTTGAGAGCTTTGTTAATTCAGAAAGATGTAAAACGGTGTCCCCGTCTGTTTTTACGCTGCAACGTTTGAGAGCTTTGTTAATTCAGAAAGATGTAAAACACGTTTGTGCCACCGGCCATAACGTCTCTGTTTGAGAGCTTTGTTAATTCAGAAAGATGTAAAACGATGATATCTTTGATGTATTTACAAAACAGTTTGAGAGCTTTGTTAATTCAGAAAGATGTAAAACGACTATGAGATTATAAAAGAAGTTTATAAGTTTGAGAGCTTTGTTAATTCAGAAAGATGTAAAACTCCAAACCTTCCCCATCTTGCCACAACCGTTTGAGAGCTTTGTTAATTCAGAAAGATGTAAAACCTTCCACGCACACGGCTTTTGTCCCTGGAGTTTGAGAGCTTTGTTAATTCAGAAAGATGTAAAACAATCAGTAAACGTTAAGCCAGTAGTATTAGTTTGAGAGCTTTGTTAATTCAGAAAGATGTAAAACCAACATAAGCCTTGCCACTATAGCCGCAACGTTTGAGAGCTTTGTTAATTCAGAAAGATGTAAAACACATTTTTCAAAACACTGACTACTTCACTAGTTTGAGAGCTTTGTTAATTCAGAAAGATGTAAAACACTGAGACAGGCTCAGACACACATTACTATGTTTGAGAGCTTTGTTAATTCAGAAAGATGTAAAACGCAAGCCATGGTGAACAGTTCAAGAGCCATGTTTGAGAGCTTTGTTAATTCAGAAAGATGTAAAACATTTACCGTGAAAAATTATGTTGATGTCCAGTTTGAGAGCTTTGTTAATTCAGAAAGATGTAAAACTTTCCAGAACTGTCAAGCTATCACTGTAAAGTTTGAGAGCTTTGTTAATTCAGAAAGATGTAAAACAGATAGGTTGCTGCGGGATGTTAACAACACGTTTGAGAGCTTTGTTAATTCAGAAAGATGTAAAACCATTCTTCTTTTTAACCGTTTAGAACGGTTGTTTGAGAGCTTTGTTAATTCAGAAAGATGTAAAACCGTATCATCTGATGTATTATTCATTACTGGCGTTTGAGAGCTTTGTTAATTCAGAAAGATATAAAACCCTTAAATTTGGTTGCCAATTCTTCCAGTCGTTTGAGAGCTTTGTTAATTCAGAAAGATGTAAAACTCCTGCACATACATTAGCAACTACAATGCTGTTTGAGAGCTTTGTTAATTCAGAAAGATGTAAAACAGATAAGTTGATGCAGGATGTCAACAACACGTTTGAGAGCTTTGTTAATTCAGGAAGATGTAAAACGATACAACAGGTGCAGGTGGTTCAAAATCGGTTTGAGAGCTTTGTTAATTCAGAAAGATGTAAAACAATTAAGTCTGGAAGATTTAATGAAGGGAGTTTGAGAGCTTTGTTAATTCAGAAAGATGTAAAACGTTCCAGACAACGGCGGACTTCCTGGAAAGGTTTGAGAGCTTTGTTAATTCAGAAAGATGTAAAACTTCGCCTTTTCTCATTGGTCTTGTGGTATAGTTTGAGAGCTTTGTTAATTTGTAGAGTTATAAAACAAAGTACCTTATTATGCCGATACCCTGATTTGAGAACTTTGCTGTTGGGTGATATAAAATAACGAAAGGTGGTGGTAATAAGTGAGTAATGAACATAAGGCAATTTTTAAAGCTTATCTGCGAAATCTTATGAGACAATTAGAGGCAATGGAAAAGGAATTTGAGAATAATGACATTGAAAATGCTAAAAAAATTCTCAGCGATTTAATCCAAGATACAAAAGATAGTATAGAAGATTAGTAATTGAAATTATGTGGAAATGAGAATGGCGAAAGTTGTTCTCATTTTGCGTTTTGTTACATGATTGCTTTTATTAATTAAAATATACACATAAAAGTCAAGGAGAACAATATGCCAATAGAATATAAAAGACTTACAGAAAAAGAACTTAACATTTTTATCAATATGAGAATAAATCAGCTAAGAGAAGAAGGAGCAAAAGAGAAAATAGATTTGTTTCCTGCGCTGAAAGAGTACTATACGCATCATATGAAGGATGGAACATTTGTATCCTGGCTTGCCTTTGATGGGGAAAATATTGTTGGAACAAGCGGAATGTCATTTGTAGAGAACCCGCCATATTTCGGATGTCCTACTGGAAAAATAGGCTTATTGTCCAGTATGTTTACAAATCCCGATTATAGAAGAAAGGGGATAGCTAAGGAATTGTTATCCCGTGTTGTAAATGATGCCAGAGAATATGGATGTGGAACAGTACAAATTACGGCATCTGATATGGGAGTCAAGTTATATACCGATTTTGGATTTGTGCATAATGACAATTTCATGCAGTATAAAATTTAAATAAACATGCCAATATAATTCAGAAAAGAATACAAAATATTAATCTACAGAACCTGCATGGGCAGCTTCTTATGGATGCTTGGCAACAGCAATAAGAGTGGTTTCACAGACTGCTCTTATTTTTTTTGAAAATTTTTGGAAAATTTAAATCTTTTTTCCGCTCCCTCCTGTCTTACTTAATAGAAGGGAGGAAGGACAGATGAAAAACATAATAAAATGGTTTGTGCTGCTGATGCATAAGGACATGCAGAATTTTAAAATGAACGAGGATACGGATTGCTCGGTTCGCAAACAGATTATGAACAGAACAAATCGCAAAAAGGAAGGTGAAAGATTAGGATGAAAATGAGAAAACCTGGATATATTGCACTTGCTGTCCTGATGGCAGCAACAATCGCTTTAACAGGATGTAGCAATGTGACAGAAGCAAAAGGAAGTCCAACTACGGAAAAAGAAAAAGTAGCAGAGAAAACACCACAGAAGAGGGTAAAAGTTATAGTAGAAAATGCTGCAGAAACAGCTATTGAAACAGTCAGATTGGTGCAGAAGACAGAAGAAACTGAAAATTTAGAACCGGAACTTGGGGCAGAAGAAGATACAGCGGAAGAAAACACAGAGGGAGAAAATGAGACGGGAACAGAGCAAGGAAAGACTGGGGAGACAGAACAGTCAGATAAAAATAAAAGCGGTAAGAAAAAGAATACAACAGTAGCAGATACAACCGATTCAAATAAGCCGCCACATGACGGAATGATATATGATGTTAATGCAGGAACATGGATTGATATGCCGGAGGTTCATTCGGATGGTTTTGACAGAAGTGCAGCCGAAGAGGTGTGGTCTTATGTGAATGCAGAGAGAACAGCAGTAGGCCTCAATGCACTTACCTGGGATGAGGACATATACAATTTTGCATGCCAGAGAGCACAGGCAATTGTATCAGATTTTTCCCATAATGGCTGTGGCAATTATGGAGAAAACATAGCATTAAATTCTGCGGGAAGCGCATATAGAATCCACATGCAGTGGTTTTACTCAACTGGTCATCACAATAACTATATGTTATCTTCCTATGTAAAAGGTGCCTGTGCCATATATGTATATCAGGGGGTCTGGTATGCAGTGGAAAATTTTGCACTGGAAGAAAGTGAAAACAGCGATGGAACGTTATCCTGCAATGCCTATGGACCGGAGGCAGAAGCAGCTTTAAATGAGTATATTGACAGTCATGACTGGTGAGAAAAGAAGATGGAAATGTGCTTGCGGTGGAAGCACTGTTTTTGTTAAAATTTTAAGAGACCAGGCGTTATAGGAAAAACACATAAGAAATAAGGAAGAAAGAAGGAAAAGAAAATGACATATACACAGGCAGTTGAAAAAGCATGTAATGGAGATTCGACGGGATTTGAATTTCTTTATGATACAACAAAAAATAATAAATATTATCTGGCTTTAAAATATGTGAAAGATGAAGAGGCAGCAAAAGATGTTTTGCAGGAAGCATACATACGGGCGTGGAAAAATCTGGATAAACTAAAAGAACCGGAAAAATTTGATTCCTGGTTAGCACAGATTGTGGTAAATACAGCAAAAAATGAACTGGAAAAACGCAATCATACACCGCTTGATTTACGCATGGAAAGTGGTGAGGAAGAAGATGCAGAAATCATGGATCAGGCAGTAAGCGTCTGGGAAAATGAGCCGGAATTAGAATATACGAAAGAAGAGACCAGACAGCTGGTGCATGAGCTGATCGATGCAGTGACAGTTGGTGTCATCAGCTACAATAAATCAAATGATAAAAATGCGACCGCACAGGAAAATGTTCCGGCAGTAGAAGAAGTTCCGGTAAATGCAGACCAGCCAATAGATGGCGTGGGTGAGGATACAGAGACAACGGATGCACCAGAGGATGAAAATGGAAGTGAAAAATATGCTGATATTCCGGAATCTGTGCTTCCAAGTTCCGTGCGTAATGATAAAGACTATTTTGAATTCTGGGACGAGCCGGTAAAGGCAACCTGCTGGATTGACGGTGTCAAGGGAACGATTTATGCAGACTGGGATAAAACACAGATTATCAAAGAAGTTACCTATGATGTAGATGGCTATGAGGATGAACTCCTTATTATTGGCTGTACACTGGATGGCGGTACCCATGCCATTGCAATTTATAACGGACAGTATGTTGTGGTAAATGATGCCATGTGGGATCATTGGTATAATGGAAAGAGTTCTGCTTTTGATTAATACGAAAACTTAAGATTTCGTTAAATTTATGGAACTGATTCTTAAGGTTGTCTGTGAGACATTGACCAACCAATTCCAGTAAGATATATTTGAATTAATGGGCTGTGGAAAAACAGTCCGGATTAAGGAGTATAAGTATATCAAAGTAAGGAGGAACTATGGGCATGGAAAAGCAGAAGGCGAAGACAGGTCCGAAAAAGAAGGTTGGAAAAAAGCAGAGAAGAAAGAGAAAACTGATACTTTTTATTGTAGAAGTATTAGTGATACTCATTTTGCTGGTAGTATTTTATGTAATGAGTAAGCTGAATAAAATCAATAATACCGGTTCCTTAGACGCGAAGAAGCTGAATATTAATATAGACAGCGAGACCCAGGAAGTGTTAGATAATTATACCAATATAGCTATCTTTGGAATTGACAACCGGAACAGTGGAAATTATGAGAGCGGAAACAGCGACTGTATCATGATTGCCAGTATCAATGATGATACCAAGGAAGTGAAGCTTGTATCCGTATACCGGGATTCCTTTCTGGCAGTAGATGATAAAGACAGCCTGCGGAAACTGAATGCAGCTTATGCCAAGGGAGGACCGACCGGTGCAGTAGCGGCGTTAAATAAGAATCTGGATTTGAATATTACCGAATATGTATCCGTAGACTTCAATGCGGTAATGGAAGTTGTGGATGCATTAGGTGGAATAGAGTTGGATATTACCAAGGAAGAAGCCAGCAATATGCACATCTGGATTGATGAAATGAATGAAGTCATGGGAACCCATGGCAAGCCGGTTTCCGGACCGGGCGTGCAGCAGGTCAATGGAATACAGGCACTTGCCTATTGCCGTGACCGAATGAGCGGCGGAGACGATTTCCGCCGGACCGAGCGCCAGCGTATTGTAGTAGGAAAGATTGTAGAAAAAGCAAAGCAGGCAGACATCCTTACTTTAAATGATTTGGTAGACAAGCTGTTTCCGGACATTTCTACCAGCCTTTCTACCACAGAAATATTGGGACTTGCAGCCCATGTCAAAGAGTATGAACTTGCAGATACCCAGGGCTGGCCATTCCAGTTAGACACCAAGATGATGGAAAAATCCATCGGAGCAGTAGTTGTACCAACGGATTTGGAGACCAATGTAGATTTGCTGCACCGCTATTTATTTGATGTAGAGGATTATGAAACGACAGATAAGGTGAAAGAAATCAGCAAGGCAGTAAGCAACAGGACAGGAAAGACGGCAGCAGATACCACCCGGGATACGAATCCGCTGGTGCAGGATGCGGCTGCTGCTGAAACAACAGAGTAAGAGGAAAATATAACCAAATTTTATAAAAATTTCACAAAAAACAAGAAAAATCCAGTTACCTTTTGTATATTATTGTGTTATGATAAAAATATATCAGTAAACATACAATGATTATCAAGGAGGTATTACGAATGCAGAGATTTACATTACCAAGAGATTTATATCACGGCAAAGGTGCATTGGAGGCACTGAAGAACTTCGAAGGAAGGCGCGCAATGATCTGTGTTGGTGGAGGCTCCATGAAACGGTTTGGTTTCCTGGATAAAGCAGAGGCATATCTGAAAGAAGCAGGTATGGAAGTGGAACTGTTTGAAGGAATTGAACCGGATCCATCTGTTGAGACTGTGATGAAGGGTGCTGCCGCTATGGAGAAGTTTCAGCCGGACTGGATTGTAGCAATCGGTGGTGGTTCTCCAATTGATGCTGCGAAAGCAATGTGGATTAAATATGAATATCCGGATATTACCTTTGAAGACATGTGCAAGGTATTTGGAATTCCGAAATTAAGAAAGAAAGCACATTTCTGTGCAATTTCTTCTACCTCAGGAACTGCAACAGAAGTAACTGCATTTTCCATTATTACGGATTATGAGAAGGGAATCAAATATCCGATTGCGGATTTTGAGATTACACCGGACGTAGCAATCGTTGACCCGGAACTGGCAGAGACCATGCCGCAGAAGCTGGTAGCCCATACTGGAATGGATGCGATGACACATGCAATCGAAGCATATGTTTCAACTGCAAATAGTGATTTTACAGACCCGCTGGCACTCCATGCCATTGAGATGATTCAGCATGATCTGATTGATTCCTATAACGGAGATATGGCAAAACGTGATGCCATGCACAATGCCCAGTGTCTGGCTGGAATGGCATTTTCCAATGCACTGCTTGGAATCGTACATTCTATGGCACATAAGACCGGTGCCGCATTTGCCGACTACGGTGCACATATTATTCATGGCGCAGCTAATGCCATGTATCTGCCGAAGGTTATTGCATTTAATGCAAAGGATGAAACTGCAAAGAAACGTTATGGCGTGATTGCAGATTTTATGAAGCTTGGCGGAGAGGCACTGGACGAGAAAGTCGCACTTTTAATCCAGTACCTGCGTAAGATGAATGATGACTTGAATATTCCGCACTGTATTAAGAACTACGGACCGGACAGCTATCCGGCTGAGCAGGGCTTTGTACCGGAAGAAGTATTCTTAGAGAGACTGCCTGAGATTGCAGCCAATGCAATTTTGGATGCCTGCACCGGCTCCAACCCAAGACAGCCAAGTCAGGAAGAAATGGAAAAACTGCTGAAATGCTGTTACTATGACACAGAAGTAGATTTCTAAAAAATAGATTAAAAATGAAGTAAGCCCCGTTTCGATATCGCATTGATATTTGAGACGGGGTTTTTACAATCTGAAAAATGGTTTTACATAGGTAATACCCCCACAGCACTGCGGGGGTATAAAGGGGAGTTATGAAAATTTATGAAAAAAGTTTTATCAAATAGAGAGACAAGACATTGGGGGATGAACCTGTTCTCTATTGATATTTGTAGTATACCCGGATTTTGTGAAAAATAATTGTCCAGATTATGAAAAAAGCGTTAAATTCTAAAAAAATTTTTCTGAAAAAATTCATGAATCTTGTATATTTCCCTTGCGTAAAACACAAGATATGGTATACTGTATATGCGTTGAAGAGATTCGACACAAAATCTAGTACAGTTTTGTGCCGATTTTATACGAATAGACTATTTTTTTATGGGAGAGGATTTCAATGAAAATCATTAAAAGAAGCGGCGCAGAGGCTGTTTTTGACATTTCAAAAATTATTATTGCAATCAATAAAGCGAACCATGAGGTGGTGGAAGCGGAACGATTGACTGCAGACCAGATTAAGGAGATTGCACAATATATAGAGGATTCCTGTAAGGATGCCAACCATGCCCTGAATGTAGAAGATATTCAGGACTTAGTGGAGGATCAGTTAATGGACAAGAGGGCTTTTTCTGTTGCCCGGAAATACATTACTTACCGCTATAAACGTGCCCTGGTACGTAAATCCAACTCTACGGATGAACAGATTTTAAGTCTGATTGAATGTAATAATGAAGAAGTAAAACAGGAGAATTCCAATAAGGATTCAACCGTAAACAGCGTGCAGCGTGACTATATGGCTGGTGAGGTGAGTAAGGATATTACCAGAAGATTCCTTCTCCCGGAGGATATTGTAGAGGCACATGAACAGGGAATTATCCATTTCCATGATGCAGATTATTTTGCACAGCATATGCATAACTGTGATCTGGTAAATTTAGAGGATATGTTACAGAACGGAACCGTTATCAGCGGAACCAGAATTGACAAGCCACATTCTTTTTCTACAGCATGTAATATTGCAACCCAGATTATTGCTCAGGTGGCAAGCTCCCAGTATGGCGGACAGAGTATTTCACTGGCACATTTAGTACCATTTGTCCAGATCAGCCGCGAGAAAATTCATGCAGAGCTGGTGCAGACATTAAAAGAGAGCGATGTGGAACTGAGCGAAGAGAAGATTAACAGCATTGTGGAAAGAAGACTTCATGCGGAAATCGAGCGGGGCGTACAGGTTATCCAGTATCAGGTAGTAACCCTGATGACTACCAACGGACAGTCCCCATTCGTAACCGTGTTCATGTATCTGAACGAAGCAAAGAATGAGCAGGAGAAAAAAGACCTTGCCATGATTATAGAGGAAGTGCTAGACCAGCGTTATCAGGGTGTTAAGAATGAGGATGGCGTATGGATTACACCGGCATTTCCAAAGTTGATTTATGTATTGGAAGAGGATAATATACATGAGGATTCGGAATACTATTATCTGACCAAGAAAGCAGCAAAATGTACTGCAAAGCGTATGGTTCCGGATTATATTTCTGAGAAGAAAATGAAGGAATTAAAAGATGGCAACTGCTATACCTGTATGGGCTGCCGTTCCTTCCTTACCGTATATCATGATGAAGATGGCAAGCCGAAGTTCTACGGTCGTTTCAATCAAGGCGTGGTAACCTTGAATCTGGTAGATCTGGCATGCTCTTCCGGCGGAGATTTTGAAAAATTCTGGAAGCTATTTGATGAGCGTTTGGACCTTTGCTACCGTGCATTGATGGCACGTCATAACCGCCTGAAGGGAACACCTTCTGATGTGGCACCGATTCTCTGGCAGTACGGAGCACTTGCCCGTCTGAAAAAAGGCGAGACCATAGACAAGCTTTTATATGGTGGATATTCTACTATTTCACTGGGTTATGCAGGACTTTGCGAATGTACCAGATATATGACTGGAAAACCACATACCGACCCGGCAGCAACACCATTTGCCTTAAAGGTAATGCAGCGGTTAAATGATGCCTGCAAGGAGTGGAAAGAAAAAGAAAATATTGATTTCTCCGTATATGGAACACCGCTTGAGTCTACCACCTATAAATTTGCAAAATGTTTACAGAAACGTTTCGGAGTTATTCCGGGTGTTACCGATAAGAATTACATTACCAACAGCTATCATGTGCATGTAACCGAAAATATCGATGCATTTACCAAACTGAAATTCGAATCCCAGTTCCAGGCACTTTCACCGGGTGGAGCAATCAGCTATGTGGAAGTTCCGAACATGCAGGATAATCTGGAGGCTGTTTTATCTGTAATGAAATTCATCTATGAGAATATCATGTATGCAGAGTTAAATACCAAGAGTGATTACTGCCAGGTATGTGGCTATGATGGTGAGATTCAGATTGTAAAAGATGATGATGGAAAATTAGTATGGGAGTGCCCGCATTGCCACAACCGTGACCAGGATAAGATGAACGTGGCAAGACGTACCTGTGGTTATATTGGTTCCCAGTTCTGGAATCAGGGAAGAACCCAGGAAATCAAGGAGCGTGTACTTCACTTATAAAAAGAAAGTGAAAAGAAAATGCATTATTCAGCGATTAAATATAATGATATTGCGAACGGCACCGGTGTAAGAACGGTGCTGTTTGTATCCGGCTGCCGGAACCACTGTAAAGAGTGTTTTCAGCCGGAAACATGGGACTTTAAAAATGGAGAGGAATTTACAAAAGAAGTAGAAGATGAAATTCTTGCATCTTTGGAATCTCCCTATATCAAGGGACTGACTCTTTTGGGAGGAGACCCTTTTGAACCGGAAAACCAGCATGCACTG
>UMLD01033436.1_pt1 | contig 18378 bp, 15 predicted proteins | sample 1966491 | NCBI WGS metagenome assembly UMLD01 (sample SAMEA4836191, study PRJEB28245) | human gut metagenome | biome: gut microbiome; material: fecal sample | place: Denmark | collected 2008
TGATAACCCTGCTCTTTCCATTCTTTTATCTTCATGAATTGCTCAATGTTTTCTTTTGTATAATAACGGTGTCCCATTTCGTTGCGGGGTACCGTAAGTTCTAACTCTTCTTCCCAGTATCTAAGTACATGGGATTCTACATTTACAAGTGCTGCAGCATCTGAAATCATATACCGTTGCTTGTCCATAATTGCTCCTCCTTTGCCACTGCTTCTTCTTTAAAATTATAACGCTGCGGCTTTTGTCAGTGCAATTATTTTCCATCGTATTATTCCGACATATTGTGCATGGTTCGCACAATTATTGACATTTCAGGAAGACTCCTGCAACATGTTTTACCACAATCTGGCTGCCCGCTGTCAATGCATTTCCATCTTTATTCGTGGCTCCGGTCAGCTCCAGTGCATATTGCTTTCCACGTATCATCTGCTGGTCTGCACTCACCATGGTCCCATTTTCGATGGCATAAAATTTCTTATTTTTGCCGGATGCCGGATTGATTCCATTGGAACCGACCTCTACCTCTCCTGCAAGGTTCAGTAAAATGTAATCATCTTCCGGCTCTGCTATCGTATCAAAATCCAATGCATTTACCATTTCCAGTACGGCATCCCACGGCATAGCCTGCATGGTATCTGCTGATTCAGACTCTTTGATTTCCTTTACCTCAACGGATTTTCCCATGCCATCCAATGAAATCTGATATTTTTTATCATTTACTTTATCAAAAATAATGAATTCCGACTTTGCAGTATAACGTGCCAGAAGGTTTCCATCTTTCTCCAGATAAAATGCACCTTCCATTACCTGACAATCATCAGAAACCGAATAGCTGTCCTTTAATACTTTATTGCATTCTTTTAAGACTTCACCAATTCCCATTTGTTTTAAACGAATAGAATCTGATAATCCCGTTATATTATCCACAGAACTATCTTCATCTTTACCATCATTCTCTTCTTTCTCTATTTCTTCTGATTCTTCACCTTGTTCTTGCTGGGATTCTATTACTTGTCCAATCTGTTCCAGAAAAGAATTATTGTCTTCTATTAACCTTAGATTTGTTGTAGAAACCACTATCTTTTCTCCTAAATAGTTTTTCCCACCACAACCAGATAGAATTGAAATTAGAATAAATACTATTAAAATATTATATTTTTTCATGCAATCACCCCTTCTCTATATATAGAAAACTAATCTATATTTTAAATATAATATTTTTTATGTATTTGTCAAACCATGCGTGGAGATTTTTTAGGTAAATTTTTATAAATAAATTGCTTTCCTACAAAACTTTGCGTCCATTTACCGTAAGTTTGAAGGTTGTTCCCAGGATTTCTGCAGATTTTCTGCAAAGCATCATTCTGCCAAGAAAGATTTCAAAATAGTCATACATGGAACAGATACTTTCATCTATCTGAAGATTTAATGCAATAACAGATTTATCTTTTGCTATTTTCAATTTTGAATCCGTCACTGCGTAATTTACCCGGTCATGAATATCAAATGCTGATTTCTCCTTCTGTCGTACCCGGCTTCTTCTGACATCCGTTTTGTCTGCAATGATAAGAGCTGCTGATATAACATCTTCCGGATTTCCGGTGGATTCATCATGATTTCCGATTGCTGATATAATGGTTATCCGGTCCTCCAATGACATATTAGTGCCTTTCAGCAGGTCATTGGCAAGAAGTGCCCCATATTCCGCATGATGTGTTCTGTTGATTGCATTCCCAATATCATGCATATATCCTGCAATTTTTACAAGTTCTATTTCATGCTCTGAATATCCGAACCGCTCTAATATTTTTCCAGCCTGATGAGCGACCTGCACGCAATGCTCCTGTGAATGGTCTGTGAATCCAAGCTGTCCTAAGTTTTCATTTCCTTTCTTTAAATATGCATTAATCTCTTTATTTTTAATAATTTCCCTATACTTCATAATTGCGGTATATCGTTCTCCTTTTTCCACCAATAATCTTTATTGTAAATTATGCATATTGGTAATGCTATCTTGTTTTTGTAAAACGATTGTAAAATATCACACTTCTGGCACTGTGTCATCTCATTTTCCTCATCTTCCTTATAGAAAATATCAGATCACCGGCAGATACTCTGCAATATCGGAATACCTGAAGCTGTGCTAAATTTATTGCTTTTCAGCGATAGTTTTCTGTAAACGTTTACACAAAAATACCATTTTACTTTTACCATGTGTAAAAATCAAACTTAAAAAACAGTATATTTTCTGAGAAATCAATACTGTATACGTTTACGCATAAAGTATGGTGTTTTATAAAAACAGTCCAAAAATAATGAAAAACAACAACCAAGCAATGGTATTACGCTCCATTTTTTCAGCAATATGAAAACGATTACAGATATTCGTATAGAAATCCTATATGAATAGGGGTATAAATGTAGCAAGCAAGAGGTCAACACCAAACACGAAAGGAAAAGAAGGTGAATTAAATGAAAAAAATAAAAACCGTTTTGTTAGGTCTTATCATTCCTGTTCTGGTAATCATTTTTTGGTGGTATGCCACCAATTACGGAAATACGCCGGAAAGTATTCTTCCTAAAATAAGCACCGTAGGAAAAACCGTTGCATCCATGTGGACAACCGGAATCCTGCAGAAAGATTTGCTTATCAGTTTACAAAGAGTTATCGAAGGCTATCTTATCTCAGCCGTTTTAGGAATTGTTCTTGGAACCATAATGGGAATGTCGGAAACAGCCAGAAAGATATTCCAGCCAACGGTTACCACCATACGCCAGATACCGATTATGGCATGGATTCCACTGCTGATTCTGTGGTGCGGAATCGGAGAAGCTTCTAAGATTGTAATTATCGTAATTGCTTCATTCTTTCCGATTATGGTTAATACACTGAGTGGAATCAGCCAGACACCATTGGAATATATAGAAGTCGCGAAGCTTTACAAAATAAGCAAGTGGAAAACATTTATCAGAGTATATCTTCCTCATGCACTCCCACATATCCAGACAGGATTAAAGCTCGGACTTGGCGTTTCATGGATGGCGGTAGTTGCCGCAGAATTAATTGCCTCTACTTCCGGAATCGGTTATCGGATGAGTTATGCAAGAACCCTGATGCAATCAGATGTGGTAATTATCTGCATGATTGTGATTGGAATTATCGGAATCCTGATGGACAAATTACTTACCATCATTTTTACAGCATTAACTCCGTGGGAGAGAAAAAGGAGGGAAAGAACATAATGACAGAAACAAACAGTCTGGTGATAAACCATTTAAACAAGAAGTTTGATGTAGACAAAAAACAGGTCGAGATTTTAAAAGATATTAATCTGACCATTAAAAAAGGTGAATTTATTACCATTGTCGGTCACAGTGGCTGCGGTAAATCCACGTTATTAAAAATCATTGCAGGACTTGTGGGATATTCAGAAGGAGAAATTATCCGAAACGGGAAACCGGTTACCGGACCGGATACAGACTGCGGCATGGTATTTCAGGAACACCGTCTTCTTCCCTGGTTAAAGATCAAGGATAATATTGGATTTGGTCTGGATAAGTCAGATAAACATAAATGGAATGAAACCATCCAGAAATATATAAAACTGGTAAAACTGCAGGGATTTGAAAATGCATATCCTTCCCAGTTATCCGGCGGAATGTCACAAAGAGCAGCAATTGCAAGAGGACTGGTAACAAATCCGGACATTCTTCTTCTGGATGAACCTTTCGGAGCATTAGATGCATTGACCAGAGTCCAGATGCAGAAAGAAATTCTCCGCATCTGGGAGGAACAGCAAACGACTATGATTATGGTAACACATGATATTGACGAAGCCATCTATCTGGGAAACCGTATTATAGTAATGTCCGCAAGACCGGGAGAAATCAAAGAAATTATTACTGTAGATTCAGCTAATGCAAAGGTAAGAGGAAGTGCAGACTTTTCTTATTATAAACAAAAAGTGTATAAACACTTCTTTGAAGATAAGAGTGAAACCATAGAATATACCATTTAACAACAGAAAGGGGGAAATCAGATGAGCTACTTATTAAATGCGAACCAGAAAGAAGCCTCTGAACTTACAAGAAAATACAATCTGACCATAAAAGAAAATGTAAATCTTCATTATCTGGAAGAAGAAAAAAAGGATCTTGAAGAATTAAAGTCCCATTTTATCTATGAATTGGGAACAGAAAACATTACAGATGCAGAGGGAAATGTCCGATGGAACCGCAAGCAGCAGGATTATCTTCGCAAAGAAGCACCGGATACCGTTAATCCCTATTTATGGCAGATAGCTCAGGATGGGCTCTTTGCAGGTGTGGTAGAACTGGTAAAAGGCAAAGTATATATTACAACAGGAATTTCACCAGCAACCGTCGGATTTGTAAGAAGTGACAACGGCTGGATTGTTGTAGATGCAGGCGGTTCCATAAATGAAGGCGAACTCACATTAGATATTGTTGAAAAAGCTTTAGGAGAAAATGTAAGAGAACATATCAAAGCATTGATTATCAGCCATACCCATCAGGATCACTTTGGTGGTGCCGAAGTATTTACAAAGCAGGGACATTCAAATGTTCCGGTATATGGACCGAAAGGTTATGAACATTCCCTGGTAAATGACAACCTGTATGGCGGCATTGCAATGTCAAGAAGATTGCAGTATCAATGCGGATTGTTTTTGCCAAGAAATGAAAAAGGATACATTACCTTAGGACTCAGCACAGCACCGGGGGCATATGGAAAAGTCTCATCCGTTTTTCCAACAGAGATCATTGAAAAAGATACTACCCTTCATATTGACGGTGTTGAAATTGATTTTCTTCTGACCCCGGATACGGAAACAGAAGCCCACCTGATTTGCTATTTCAAAGACTATCATGCATTATTTCTTGCAGATAATACCGTAGGTACCATTCACAATACCTATACCATGCGGGGAGCTCCTGTCAGGGATGCCAATTACTGGGGACAGCTTCTTTATAAATTATATTTGCAATACGGGGAAGATGCAGAAGTTATTTTTGCAGGTCATGGAATTCCACACTGGAAGTCAGCAGAAAGGCCGGATAAATTAAAAAGATTTTTACTGGACAATGCAGCGGCATATAAATTTACCAATGACCAGGCACTGCTCTTAGCAAATGAAGGATATCATCTCAACGAAATAGGAAATGAAATTAAAATTCCGGAATCTATCAGCAGGACATGGTATACCAGAGGGCATTACGGAAGTTATTCCTTTAACGCCAGAGCCTCTTATCAGAAGTATCTTGGATTCTATGACGGAAATCCGGTTCACCTGCTACCTCTGCCGGAAAAAGAGTTGGCAGCAAAATTCATTAAGTATGTTGGTTCTGCAGAAGAAGTCTTAAAAAAGGCAATAGAAGACTTTAAAAAAGGAGAATATCAATGGGTTGCTACCGTAACGAATCATTTGGTATTTGATAATCCGAAAAATCCTGAGGCACGTTACTTATGTGCAGATGCCTTAGAGCAGCTGGCATATCAGAGTGAAAATGGTCTATGGAGAAATGCATATCTGTCAGCAGCCACAGAACTTCGTAATCCGGAATTTGCAAAGCACATAAACATTCGTGCAATGGATAATCGTGATACCGTGGCATATGTTTCCACAGAACTGTTGTTAGACCATTTAGGAATAAATTTTGATGGATATCTTGCAGAAAAAGACGCCGATAGCAATTCCGGTTTTACACCTTCGGAATATAAAAACGGAACGCTGCAATTCCGTTTACAGATCACGGATGATGAAAGTTTTGCCAAAGTAGTGGAATCACATATTGTCAATATTTATAAAGGCACCATTTTCCACTGGCAGGAAGGAAGCGAAGCAGATTCTTCAAAAAAATATTTGCCGGTAATTACAACTACCCGTGAAGGTGTTTACAATCTTGCCGTGAAGCAATATGAACAGCGGAAAGAATTATTTAAAACAGACCAGCCGGATATTCTTACATGGATAAATCATTATGTTGTTGATACCAGCCAGTATAGAAATTTCAATTTAATTGAACCATTAGAAGCAAAATAAAAAACACACAGAAAGATGAGGAATAAAAATATGAAAAAAATAAAGAAATTTACATGGATCTTATTAGCATTAACAATAGTCTTTGGTGTAACCGGCTGCGGCTCTTCTCAAAACAATAATGCAACAGAAAATGCTGCACAGACAGAAACCGCATCAACCGAAAATAAAGAATTGAAAAAAGTAATCATCGGAACCACCGGATTAGATGGTTCTTTAACAGAAAATGCTGCAATTGCACAGAAGGAAAAATTCTTTGAAGAAGAATTAGCAAAGGTCGGATACTATCCGGAATATCAGGCATTTGCACAGCAGGGACCGGCAATCAACGAAGCGTTTTCCTCCGATGCAATCGATTTTGCTGCATATGGAGATTTACCGGCAATAACAGCCAAAAGCAATGGAATAGATATTGAAGTAATTGCAACTACAAGCTCTGATATGGCATATAGTCTGGTTGTCAACAATAATCTGGACATCTCATCTATTGCTGACTTAAAAGGCAAAAAGATAGTTGTCGGATTCGGTACTGCCCCATATAAATTCTTATCAGACCTACTGGAAAAGAATGGATTAACCATCAATGATGTCGAAATTATAAATTCCGCAACAGATGGTCCAACCATGCTTCCGGCAAATCAGGCAGATGCATTTGTTACAGCAGAGAGTCCTGCTCTTCTTTATCAGGCAAATGGAATCGGAAAAGTTTTTGATACATCCGATGTGGCAAGTGAATTATCTTCTTTATTCGTATTAGCCGGAAGAACAGAATTCATTAAGGAAAATCCGGAAGTGGCACAGGCATTTATAAAAGCATTGCAAAGAGCATATGAATTTGCACAGGAAAATCCGGACAAAGTATATGCGGACTTAGCAACCGATAGTTTTCCGGCAGAATTTCAGCAACAGGTTTATACCGATACTACTTTTGCAGAATTTAATCCTGCAATAGACGATACAACATTGAAGAAGGCAGAAAGTACCGTGTCCTTCCTGAAGGAAAACAACATTATTACAAATGATGTAAATGTAGATGAATTTTTTAATACTGCCGTTTATGACGAAGCAGTCCAGAAATAAGTTATGAGAAAACAAATAAATGAACGGAGAACACTATGAAAAATACATTGAACCCTAACCGAAAAGAGGCAACCATATTTACCAGAACATTCAATCAGAAGCTCCGGGAAAATTTCAATCCAAAGGCTATTGCGGAAGAGGATAAGGATATTGAAGCATTTCAGTCACATTTTATTTTAAGACAGGAAGATAACATTTCCGATAAAAACGGGAATGTTATCTGGAATATCCAGGCACAGCATTACATTCAGGAAGATTATCCCGATTCTGTTAATTCTTATCTTTGGCGCAATGCAAAAGAAGGCATGATTTCTGGGGTTGCAGAATTAGTAACGGGAAAAGTATATATTACCACCGGAATTTCAGTTGCACCAATCGGATACATCAAAAGTGCTAATGGATGGATTATTCAGGATACCGGCTCTTCCGTTGAGGATGCCGAAGTTTCTCTCAATCTTTTAGAAAAAGCCATTGGTGAAACGGTTCGCGGTCATATAAAAGCAATTATTATCAGCCATACACACCATGATCACTTTGGCGGAACAGAAGCTTTTCTAAACTATGAAAAAGAGCCGGAAAAAATACCAATATATGCACCGGTCGGTTATGAGAAATCCATGGCAAATGACAATTTAAGTACCGGCATTGCAATGGCAAGAAGAGTGCAGTATCAGGCAGGAATATTTCTTCCACGGGATGATAAAGGATATGTTTCCATGGGATTAAGTAATACTCCATATATTCCGGGAAGAATCTCTTCTGTTTTTCCAAATAAATTAATCGAACAGAATAAAACTCTTGAACTGGATGGAATTGATGTGGATTTTATCCTTACTCCAGATACAGAGACAGAAGCACATATGGTAACTTACTTCAGGAATTACCATACGCTATATCTTGCAGATGATGCCGTAGGAACGATTCACAACACCTATACTATGCGGGGTGCTCAGGTTCGCGATGCCAATTACTGGGGCGAAATACTCTACAAGCTGTATCTTGATTATGGTAAAGATGCAGAAGTAATATTTGCAGGACATGGTATTCCCCTCTGGAAAACACCAGAAAGACCGGACAAATTAAAACGTTTTTTATTAGATAATGCAGCCGCATATAAGTTCACAAGTGACCAGGCATTGTTACTGGCAAATAAAGGATATACTTTAAATGAGATTGGAAATGCAATCGAAATTCCCGAATCAATCAGCAGAACCTGGTATACAAGAGCTCATTATGGGAACTATACCTTCAATGCAAGAGGTGCCTATCAGAGATATCTTGGGTTTTATGATGGAAATCCGGTACATCTCTTACCACTTCCGGAGAAAAAAACAGCAGAAAAATTTATCGAATATGCAGGTTCTTTTGAAAAAGTTCTCGAACATGCTAAACAGGACTATGAAAACGGGGAATATCAGTGGGTTGCAACCGTAACAAACCATCTGGTATTTTCCAATCCGCAGAATCTGGAAGCCCGCTATCTTTGTGCAGATGCTTTGGAACAGCTTGGATATCAGGCAGAAAGTGCCCTATGGAGAAATGCTTATCTTTCTGCAGCAATTGAGCTTAGAAATCCAGAAATTAATAAAAAACGGAATTTTAATGCAATGGCAAATAAAGATTATATTGCATATGTTTCAAGTGGCCTGCTGCTGGATCATCTTGGCATTAATTTTGATGGCTACCGCGCTGAAACAGAAGCCGTATCAGATACGGATGCTGCACCGCCGGAGTACTTAAGCGGAACCTTACAATTTGCATTACAAATTTATGAGGACAATACATTTTATCATAAATTAGAAACACATATTGTAAATATTTATAAAGGAACTATTTTCCATTGGAGGGAAACAGAGCATCCACCGATTGCTGAAGAAAAAATCCCTGTAGTAAAAACAACACGGGATGGTGTTTACCGACTTGCGGCAAAACAATATCAGGAAAACAAAAATTTATTTTATTCGAAACGATTGGATATTTTAGAGTGGATAGACAAATATGTAGTAGATTTTTCAGAGTATTCTAATTTCAAACTGATTGAACCAATTTAATAATGGTAAATACAATAACAGGAGGCGGGGTAAATTTATTTTATCTGCCTCCCTGCTTAAAAGCTGAAATAGCTTTCTTCCTTATTCCTCTAATGCCTTTCGAACTGCTTCTACTATCACATCTACCTTGGTAATGGGATTTTGATAAAGGAAAATGGATTTGCAGGAATCTGGAAAATGCGTTATGGTATACAAAAGATGCAGGAAGGATGGTTTTGCTTTATGTTTTTTATTATGGGAATTTCAAATGGTGAGAAAAAGCTGGCTTTTGACCAGTTAGAAATATGTAATTGCTGCGGAAAATATGGACATCTGGAAGTGTATATGACTTACATGTTCTTTTCTTTCTTTTTTATTCCGCTGTTTAAATGGAACCGCCACTACTATGTGCGCATGAATTGCTGTAATGCCACCACCGAAATCAGTGCCGACTTAGGCAAGGCAATTGCCAGAGGAGAGGTTACGAAGATTCCGCTTGATACCCTGCATTTTGGTAGATATGAAAATCGTATGAAGCATTGCAGTTACTGTGGATTTACGACAGAAGAAGACTTTCAGTATTGTCCGAAATGCGGACGGGAATTGTAGCGGGGAACTGCGGCGTATAAGGTAGATGTCGCATGCGACCGCCGCAGGCGCGAGAATGTGCCGAGGCACATTCTTTGATCCAAATACCTGACAATTATAAGAAACTTGCTTTGCTTGTTTTCTCATATTATCAGCTTTTCACATATCTTTGATTTCTGCTGTTCGGTTTATCCGGTATCGTCATCTGAATCAAATTCATTTTAAGTGATGGATGAAGATAATTTCTTCGGAATCCCTCTTTCGAACTTAATCCAAGTTTTTCCATCAACGCTTTGCTTGTATAAGGAACATCATATTCCATAGCTTCAAGCAATTTTTGTACTGCTTCCGGAAGATATTCATTTTTCTCACTAATTTGAACAGAAATATCATCCAGAATTTTATCAATTTGAGCCAGCATAAATTCAATAAAAATTGTAGACTCTCCCGCAACGTGGCACCGGGAAATGGCATCGTAATATTCATCCTGAAACTTCTCAATCTGGCTTTCAATCGGAATATATTCAAACACTGGTTTCCAGTCAGAGAGAATAGCCGTGTGCCACAGTCTTGCCATTCTGCCATTGCCATCCGAAAAAGGGTGGATAAATACAAACTCATAATGAAATACACTACTTAAAATCAGTGGATGTACATTATCCTTCGCTTCTTTCATCCAGGTAAATAACTCATCCATAAGCTGTGGTACAAGTTGTGCCGGTGGAGCCATGAAAATACATTGATTTCCATTAAAGACACCTTCTTCACCGGAACGAAATTCACCGGATTCCTCCACAAAATACTTTGTCATAATTCCATGAAATTGTTTTAACTGTCGAATGTTATAAGGATTAATTTCTGAAAGACGCTCATAAGCAGCATAGGCATTCTTTACTTCCTGAATTTCTCTTTGTTCACCAAATACAGTCTTACCGTTAATTACATCCCGAACCTGTCCAAACGTCAATGAATTGGCTTCAATTTTCAAAGAGGAATGTATCGATTTTATTCTGTTATTCTTTCTCAGGTGCGGTTTTGCTTCAAGATTACTGATTGCTGTTATACGTCCTATCTTTTCGGAAATAGATGCTACCTCTATCAGGCAACACCCGGGAATGTTTATTTCTCCATATTGGCAAATCTCGTGTACTGAGGCAGCCATACCAGGTTGACGGTTCCGATAGGACCGTTTCTTTGCTTAGCCACGATGATTTCGGAGATTCCTTTCATTTCACTGTCTTTGTTGTAATAATCATCACGGTAAATGAACATTACAACGTCGGCATCCTGCTCGATAGCTCCGGACTCTCGAAGGTCGGATAACATTGGTCGATGGTCAGGACGCTGTTCTACGGCTCGACTCAACTGGGACAGTGCCACTACCGGCACATTCAGCTCACGGGCCAGCGCTTTTAAGGAACGGGAAATATCTGAAATTTCCTGCTGACGGGATTCGGAATGTCTGCCGGAGCCGGACATCAACTGTAAGTAGTCGATGATGATTAATTTCAAATCGTGCTCTAATTTATATTTGCGGCATTTACTTCTAAGCTCGGATATGGAAATACCCGGCGTATCATCAATGATTAATTTGGAACGGCCCACGTTGCCTGCTCCTTCAATCAGCATTTCCCAGTCTGCATCTGTCAAATTACCGGAACGCAGCTTCTGGGCATCTACTCTTGATTCCAGAGAAAACATACGGTTTACCAACTGTTCCTTACTCATTTCCAGAGAGAATATTGCTGTTGTCTGCTGGGAATGAATGGCTACATACTGTGCGATATTTAATACAAACGCCGTTTTACCCATGGAAGGACGGGCTGCAATCAGAATCAAATCGGAAGGCTGCAGACCTGCCATCTGATAATCCAGATCCACGAAGCCGGTAGCAATTCCGGTTACGGAGCCTTTTTGCTTGGATGCTTTTTCAATCTTATCCAGTGCATTGATTACGACCTGCTTAATCGGGACATAATCTCCGCCGCCACGATTCTGCACCAGATTAAAAATACTCTTCTCGGTATCTGCCAGAATGTCTTCAACACTTTCTTTTCCAAGATAACATTCATCTTCAATGGACTGGGTGGTCTTAATGAGCTTACGCAGAACTGCCTTCTCTTTGACGATATTGGCATAATATTTTACATTGGCGGATGTCGGCACGGATGTTACTAAGTCTCTTACAAATTCCAGGCTGCTGATTTCCGCCGGCACATCCTTTTCTTTTAACTTATTCTGCAATGTAATCAGGTCAACCGGTTCTCCTGCATTAAACAAATCCAGCATGGATTCAAATAGAATTCCATACTGCTTGTGATAGAAATCCTCTTCGATGAGAATCTCTCCGGCTGTCATAATTGCTTCTTTATCCATAATCATGGAACCGATAACTGACTGCTCGGCTTCCAGACTGTTTGGCATAATCCGCTTTACCAGTGCCTCTTCCATGGAGGTTCCTCCTAATCTACTCTTCCGTTACTTTTACACGTAATGTTGCAGTTACCTTTGGATGAACCTTAACCGGCACTTCATATACACCAAAAGATTTGATGGCTTCTTTTAACTGCATTTTCTTCTTGTCTAACTCAAGACCCAGCTGGTTATGCGTTGCCTGGGAAATCTCTTTGGTGGATACAGAACCAAAGGTTCTTCCGCCTTCTCCGGCTTTCATTTTCACTTCTACGGTCTTATCCTTTATCTCATCTGCCAGCTTTAATGCTGCCTGATAATTCTCTTCTGCAACCTTATCTGCATGTTTGTTCTGCAGCTTTAAGTCATTTAAGGTCTTGCTGTTTGCCTCAACTCCCAATTTCTTCGGAATTAACTGATTTCTTGCGTATGCATCGCTTACATTTACTACCTCACCTTTTTTTCCAAGGGATTTTACATCTGCTAATAAAATTACTTTCATTCTTCTATATCTCCTTCCTCAAGCATTTCGTCGATGGTGTCTTCTATGATGCGTTGTGCCTGGGACACGGTACAGTCACGAAGCTGGCAGCCTGCCATATTCAGATGTCCGCCGCCCCCAAGACGTTCCATGATTTTCTGCACATTGATTTCATCAATGGAACGGGAACTTACATATATTTTGCCCTGATATTCGGTTAATACAAAAGACGCTTTGATTCCGACAATATTTAACAGCTCATCTGCTGCCTGGGCTCCTACGATGGTAGGGCTTTCAATCTTATCTGCCGGACAGATGGAAATGGCAAATGCACCACGGTATACTTCCGCATGGCGGACCACTTCTGCTCTGGCTTTGTAGGCATCCATATCATTTCGAAGCATTTTTCTTACACGGGTTACTTCCGCTCCACAACGCTTCAGATAAGCGGCTGCTTCAAAGGTACGGACACCGGTCTTAGTCATAAAGTTGCTGGTATCGATTAAGATTCCCGCATAAATACAGTCTGCTTCGTGGGGTGCCAGCTTGATATTTTCTGAAAAATACTGCAGCACCTCTGCTACCATTTCACAGGTAGAAGATGCATACGGCTCAATATAGGAAAGTACCGGATTGGAAATGACCTCACTGCTCTGGCGGTGATGGTCAAATACTACGATACTGTCGGTCCGCTTCAAAAGACCCGGACACTCCGTATGGCTCGGACGGTTTACATCCACCACCATAACCAGTGTGTTATAATCCGTCAGCTCCAGCGCACGTTCACTGGAAACAAACATATCCGGCGGATAACCCTTCTCTGTGGTAAAACCTTCCTTCAATGGACGAAGGGATGAAGTTACCTGGTCTAAAACAATCTGCGCTTTCTTTCCTAATACTCTTGCGGCGCAGTAAATTCCGATTGCCGCACCAAAAGCATCTGTATCGGAAATGGAATGTCCCATAATCATAACATGCTCACGGCTCTCGATAATCTCCCGCAGTGCATGGGCTTTGACTCTTGCTTTTACACGGGTGTTCTTCTCTACCTGCTTGCTGTTACCGCCATAGTAGACAACGTTTTCACCCTCTTTGACTACCACCTGGTCGCCGCCCCGGCCCAGTGCCAGGTCGATTGCCATACGGGAATATTCATAATTCTGATTATAAGTATCACCGCCGACACCGATTCCGATACTTAAAGTCACCGCCATTTCATTTCCGACTTTGACAGTCTTAACATCTTCAATCAGACTGAACCGGTCGCTCTGCAGCTCCGCAAGATATTTATGCTGGAATACCACAAAGTATTTATCCTTCTCAATCTTACGCACCAGCGCATCCATTTTCGTAAAATACTGGTTTACCTTCCGGTCAATCAATGCCACTAAAAGAGAACGTTTTACGTCTTCAATACTGTCTAACGCCTCGTCATAGTTGTCTATGTATACAAGACCTGCCACCAGCTTCTGTTCTTCATTTTCACGAATGTAATTATAAAGCTCTGTCTCATCAAAAAGGTACAGCGCTGTCAGATACTGTTCATCCTCTTCAATAGATACAATGCTGCTGTTTTCCGCCATTTCCTCAAAATAAATCTTGCTCATTTCAATACGGAAATTATGCTCCTGCCAGACCATATTTACATCTTCCACGAACTGCTCCTGCTGAATCAGCTCTCTGGTAATGCCCGGGAAAATGCTGGTGATGGATTTATGGAAATTTTTGGTCTTTCCTGTAATCTCCGTAAATTTCTCATTGACCCAGAGAACCTTTCCGTTATAGTCCAAAAGTGCATACGGTATTTCGAATTCATTGAGCAGCTTCTTCTGCACCGTTCCGTACTGAGTGGCAAAATTAATCAGCTCATTCACCAGCACCGGTTTATTAACATTATAAGATATCACCACAACAATGAGATAAATCCCAAGGAAAATGGATACCAGTAACGCTGCCCCTTCATTTACAAAATACATCGGCACGTTCATGCATGCCAGCAAAATAGTAAGCATCAGCGGCCAGTACATATAATTTTTCAGATGACCCTTCAGTTTGATTTTTTTCTTCATAAATTTCTCCTATATAAATGCGGATATTTTTACACAATTGTTACGACCACATACATATACAGAGTGTATTATAGCATTGTTTTATCTGTTTTACAATTCGCTTCCGGCATGAATCTTCTTTTCGTAGGATAAAAGCAGGTTTTTATATTTCCAGTAAATGCACATCTGACCATAAGCCATTATCGTAGCTTATGGTCAGTACCTTATTCCGGGAACCCGGATATGTATAGCTAATCACAGTGCAATGTATTCTGTATTTTTGCTGAAAGAACCAGTCGCAATCTTATTTCTCCAAATCTGCCACCCATTTCCCGGCTAATGTTATCCAGTCCTGACAACGCTTCTGAATGCCGAAACCTGTCTCCGTAATCTGCGTCTCTTCATTGGCAAGGGAGAGTCCATGCTGTCCTTCCGGGAAAATGTGGACTTCTACGGAGACCTGATTCTTTACCAGCTCTTCCGTAAACATCAGTGTATTCTGGACTGGCACCGACTGGTCGGTTAAGGTATGCCAGATAAATACCGGCGGCACTTGTTTTCCCACCTGATGCTCCAGGCTTAAAAGCTCTTCTAATTCTTTGCTCTTTTTCGTTCCCATCAGGTTTTCCATGCTGCCGTGATGTGTATATGTTCCGGATGTAATTACCGGATAAGAAAGCAGTAATCCATTTGGCTGCATCTGCTCTGCGGTAAGTCCTGTTTCTTTTGCAAGCCAGTCCTTATCCCAGAAGACCCCAAGACTTGCTGCCAGATGACCGCCGGCGGAAAATCCGGATACGATAATTTTATCCGGCTTAATGCCATATTCTTTTGCATGCTCTCTTAAATATGCCACACTCCATGCCAGTTCGCAGAGGGACTGAGGGAATTCTGCAGGAGCTACGCTGTAGCGCAGGACGCAGGCATGAAATCCTCTGGCAATATACTGTACTGCAACCGCCTCTGCCTCCCGGTCGGAGGTAAATTCATAGCCGCCGCCCGGACAGATAAGTACCAGCGGGCGGGTGCGGTTACTGTCGATTTCTTCAAAATTATCTAATATATAAGTATACAATCTTGCATCTGTTGCCTTCGGCGTCTGAACCGGAATAATATTGTATTTCATAGCTTCACCTTCTTTTTATTTTCTGCTCCCAAGTAAATAATTACCTTTGTTTAATCATCTTCAGTAAACGTATCACAGATCTTATATAAATTCAACTGAATGCTATAAAAAGACCGGGGGGCGCCGGATGGGGATACGAACGCCTCCACCTGTCTTCCATTACCAACATTTCTTTATAAATTCTGCGTCTGCAATTTCTGCTGTGCCGGATTTACCGACTGTGTCTGTGCTCCCTTCTGTGCCTGCCGCCCCTGCAAGCAGAAGGTCACAAAGCCCAGTACAAACAACACTGCTATCATAACCACGCCTGCTTTGGAGGTGTGAAACAGCTGGGTGGAGATTCCCATCAGCATTGTGCCAAGGAAGGAAGCTCCTTTTCCAAAGATGTCAAACACGCCGAAGTATTCGCTTGCTTTTTCTTTCGGAATAATCTTCGCATAATAAGACCGGGAGAGTGCCTGGATGGCACCCTGGAAGACACCGACGCAGGTCGCTAAGAACCAGAATTTCCATGCGGTATCAAGCTGCAATGCAAACAGTGCGATGAGAAAATACGCTCCGATGCAGACTAAAATCAATTTCTCGGATTCAAATCTGCGGGCAAGCTTTCCAAAAAGAATGGAGCAAGGGAAGGCTACCACCTGTGTTAAAAGCAGCGCCAAGAGCATGCTGCTGTCACCGATTCCCACATCTTTGCCATATGCGGTGGACATTTCGATAATGGTATACACACCGTCTATGTAGAAAAAGAACGAGATGAGGAACAGGAGAACCTTCTTATTAGCTTTTAACTCGGAAAAAATATTTCCCAGACGGACAACAGTTTCTTTTACGGACACTTTTGTCTCTGCATAATAATTCTGTTTATAATTTAACAACAACGGAATGGTCACTGCCACCCACCAGATGGCGGTAATGCCAAATGCCAGCATCATTGCCATGGCAGCAGAAATTCCGATTCTGTCTGACATCAGCACCAGAATCAGGCTTCCTACAAACGGAATGCAGCTTCCGATATAGCCCCAGGCATATCCATGGGAAGAAACTTCATCCATCCGCTCGTCTGTGGTCACATCTACCAGCATGGAATCATAGAAAATCAGGCTGCCGGAAAATCCCACTTTTGCAATGACAAATACCACCAGAAATGCCAGCCAGGTTTTCGGAATTCCCATGGCTGCACAGGCGATTACGCCAATCATCATAAATGCGGTAAACAGCGGCTTTTTAAAGCCTTTATTATCCGCTGCCGCTCCACAGACTGGTCCCAACAGTGCCACCAGAATCGTGGAAATTGAAATGGCATAGCTTAAATATGCTGTTGAATTTGCGGCGGAAATACCACTTGCGGTTGCCATATTTTTAAAATAAATCGGAATAATGGTGGACACCAGCATGACAAATGCTGAATTTCCTACATCATAAAGTACCCATTGTTTTTCTAATTTTGTCATCTTTTCTTTTCCCATTTTCCTACTCCTATTCCACTCCAAAGGTATGCTGATATTCGCTGTCCGCCGCGCCGTTTTCCCGGTATTCACAGATGAGCCGCACCGCCAGTGAAATGGCATCATGATATAACTGGCTCAGCCGGATATTACTATCTGCACATTTCGGGTTCGGCTTGTAATTGACGATTAGTCCATGCATTTCCTTATAGTTTCCGGTCATTGCCAGCAATGCATAAATGAACCCGCGTTTTAGGTGCCCCGGTGCAACCAGAAGATTGTTATAATGCTTCATGCTCTTTAGTGCCTGCTGCACTTCCTCTGCTGTAACCTCTGGGAAAAATTCCGCAATTGTTCCCGCACTGGTCATATCTGTTGGGATATGGCCTGCAAGCCTGTGGGTAAGCGGATTGTGTCCCCGCTTTGCTAAAAGCATCCGGTCAAATTCCACCTCGATTTCTGCATGGGTTACACCGCTTTCCTTTATCTTTTTTTCAATATATGGATGACAGCTATGGTCCAGTGCAAAATGGCAGATAAATCCATAGAGATATGCAAATCCACCTCTTCCTTCCGGCAGCTCCCTTGCCCGCATCCAGGCTTTTTTAAAAAATTCATCTGCCGGTCTGCCATGCATTCCATAACCTATCCGGTTGATGGCATTTGACTTTAAAGGCTTATAATAAAAGAGAATATCCGGTCCGTGTAATCCAGTCATATAGAGCGGGCTATATGCTTTTATCTCCTCCTGTATTTCCTGTGGTAACCGTCTATATACCGCTTTTCCAAAACAATAATGTGCATAAGTTGATGGCACTGTACTTCCTCCCTGCTATGTATGCAGTATTTTTCTGCTTTCTTCTGTTTTTCAGCATAGTATGTGTGAAAAAAGCTTTCTATCATATTTTGGAGTAACTTCTGTAAAAAAAATGTAAATTTATGGGATATAAAACTTGCGCAAATAAGAATTGAAATGTTTCTTTGAAATGAAGCCGCCTGCAGAATCTGGCAGTGGCAGTTAAGATGTCTGGCCGCCTGCAAAACCTGCATAATGAACTGCGAAAAAAAGAATGTGCCTTGGCACATTCCCGCGCCTGCGGCGGTCG
>UMLD01006712.1_pt1 | contig 18293 bp, 18 predicted proteins | sample 1966491 | NCBI WGS metagenome assembly UMLD01 (sample SAMEA4836191, study PRJEB28245) | human gut metagenome | biome: gut microbiome; material: fecal sample | place: Denmark | collected 2008
CATCTTCAATTACTTGCATAAATTCGATGGACGCGTCTTATGATCAGCATTTAACCCTGCCCGCCTGTTCACCGCATGTGAGCATGGAGATATTTTTCCCGGGTAGCGATACCTCCCCGGATATGTCGCTCCTGCTTGTTTACATCCAGTACCTTGCGAACTTCTATGGCCAGAGCCGGATTGATCACTTTCAGGCGTTCTACGCAATCCTTATGTACCGTACTCTTACTGATTCCGAATTTCTTAGCTGCCTGCCGCACCGTAGCCTTTGTTTCAACAATATATCCTGCGATCTCAACTGCACGTTCTTCAATATAATCCTTCACTGCCAAGCCCCCGAAGACGCTTTTTTACAGTGTATGCGGAGGCTTTTTCAGGTATGAGCCCTATTCTGTGCAAAGCTCCTTATAATAATTTAATTCTTTTTCGCCTGCTTATAAAGCACAAGACAGACGATCACAAACACAACCGTAACCGCTACGGTAAGCGGAAGGATCATAGAAGAGCCCGCCCCGAGCAGAAGGCCAAATCCCTGTCTCAGCGTTAGGATTCCAAAGATGGAAAAAATAACAAATGCAACTGTATTGAGGATTCCCTCCGGTGCCTTGCTTTTCAGAAGATATCCGATCAGAAGTCCGATCACATCCGCTGCAAAAAGTCCCAGTGAACAGGCAAGCCATACCACAACCGCTGAACTCAGTCCCTCATTGGCACCAAATGTAATTGCGGTAAGCTGTGTCTTATCCCCCAGCTCCGCAACAAAAAATGTACAGAATACAGACAGCGGTGCAAATCTGATCTTACGATCCTTAACATTCTCCTCCTCATCATCGTCACCCTTCAGCGTTGTCACCGCAAAAAACAGGAACGCTGCACCTGCGATCAGACGGATCAGCCAGGTAGGGACCACGGTACTGATAATACCTCCTGCAAGCACTGCCAGTCCGTTGAGCACCAGGACAGCAACACCGGTTCCAAGCAAAATATCCTTCAGCTTGAACCTGGAAGTCATTGCCACCAGCATCAGCTGTGTTTTGTCACCCATTTCCGCAATAAACTGGGTAAAAAGCACTTTCATAAATAACAGCATTTTTCTTCTCCTTTGCATATTCATCCGCTCCGGAGCCATAAAAAAAGACCCACGTATACTTTATCTCTGTAACAGAAATAAAATATACATGAGTCTCATTCTTTAAGATTTGCCAGGTGCATGCACCAGTATGTTGACAAACCACGTCTACACGCGAATTACTCCCTCACGGAATTGATTTTCGTCATTGTAGCAAAGTTGAGAAATTTTGTCAAGAGCATTAGAAAGCTCCGCCTGTGCTGTACAAGAGAACCGGCGATTCATGCCGACACCACTAGAAATCCCTGCCTGCACCGCCACCACCGAAGCTTCCTCCGTCTCCGGAGCTTCCGCTGTCGTAGCTGTCATAATCATCATCTCTGTCATCGTCATTACCGGAACTTCCGCCGCTGCTTTTTCCCCCTCTTCCCAGGATCCAGCTCAGCGGAAACAGGGAATTAAAGAGCCGGTGCAGTACACTCATACGGCTGAAATTCTTTTTCCAGTAGTCTGCGGTATCCTTTCCCGACAATTTCATTATCAAGCCCTTCAGAACCAGAACCATAGTTACGATAAGAAATACAGGTAGCATCACGCACAGCAGATATGCGCCCACCATGAGCAAAACGATCATCACAAGCCCCAGCGCGATCTCCCAGACAGTTCCCTCATCCTCATCGTCGTCCACATCCTGCTGCACCTTCTCATACCTGGGAGCTGTTATCTTCTCCAGGCCGTATTCCTCACGGATCTCATTTAGTAGTGCATAATAAAGCTCCACGGTACCTTTTTCAAACTGATTGTCTTTATAGGAAGGAACTGCATATTCATCCAGAAGTCGTCCGGTCTTTGAATCAGGCAGCTTTCCCTCAAGACCGTAGCCAACAGATACCCAAACTTTACGGTCCGAAACCGAAAGGACGATCAGGACACCATTATTTTTCTTCTTTGAACCAATTCCCCATTTGCGACCGGTTTCCACTGCATAATCACTGATGTCTTCCCCATCGGTGGTATCCACGGTAAGGACAACCAGTTGCGCTGTGGTATCCTCATACAGCTGCTCACCAACCTTGCAAAGCTCTTCCTTCCAGGTATCACTGAAAACCCCTGCATAATCATTAACATAGAATTCTTTTGTGGCAGACGGGATCTTCCCGAAAGCTGCCAGCGTACTTCCGAACAGCGCCAATACAAAAGCCAGCAGCACAGCCATCCGTCCGATCCATTTTTTCATAGGATATTCTCCCTCTATCCGTTCTTTCATTTCATCAGAACAATGGTCTGATCTTATCACTCTGCCAGCATATCCCCTACATCCGGCGTATCTGCTGCTGAATCATCGGCCTCAAAATACGACGCCTTCTCAAAGCCAAGCATGGAACCAAATACATTCCCGGGGAATTTCACAAGCCTTGTGTTATAAGCTTTCACAGCCTCATTATAATCTTTTCTCGCTACAGAAATCCGGTTTTCGCTTCCGGACAGTTCATCCATCAGGCCCACATAAGTAGTATTGCTTTTCAGTTCCGGATAATTTTCCACCACAACCTTCAGACCGGAAAGTGCACTGTCCATCTGCTGATCTGCCTCAGATTTTTCTTCCACGGTATCTGCATTCATCAGCTGGTCCCGCGCCTCCAGAACCCTGTCAACAACCCCCGTCTCATGCTTCGTGTAACTTTTTACCATGCTGACAAGATTCGGAATCAGATCTGCACGTCTCTGCAGCATAGTATCCACATCAGCCCCTGCAGTTTCCACAGCTTCTTTACTTCCAGCAAGCCCGTTATAACTGAGCATAAGTCCTCCGGCAAGGACCACGATCACTGCAATAACAGCCAAAAATACTTTCTTCATCTCTTTTCCTCCCTTCCGATATCACAGATAACCTTTCAGCCTGCGATACAGGATTTTTTATATCCCCATTGTACCAGAGCATACAGGATTCCACCAGAAAAACTCACCTTTTCGGTCAGAATTTTTCTGCTATTTCCATAAGTCCCTGATATATTTTTTCGGAAAGCGGAATGGAAACACCAAGTCTCTTCGCTTCTTTCACAATATAGCCGCTGAAGGTTTCCAGCTCCGTCTGTTTTCTCCGGATGCGAAAATCTCTCTGCAGGGAGCTGGTTGCATTATCTGCATGTACATGGCGGAATTTATGGATCACCTCATTGATGTGCTTATCCGTCAGCGCAACCCCCTTGGCCTGACCTACACTGGCAGCTTCCCATACAAGCTTCTCATACTGCTGCGCTTTCACCGGATCTCTGCGGAGCTCCCCAATGGTATTATCATAAAAAGCAGTCATCACATTAAAGGCACAGTTGAGGATATACTTTCTCCAGATCTCCACCTCGATATCCCCCTGATCCTTATAGTCAATATCCGCACCTTTCAGGATCCCTGCCACTTCTGCAACTTTCTTCTGCTGCCGTTCATCCGCATCTTTGATTCCAATACAAAGCCACGTAAACGTATCCTGCTGGGAAATGGAAAAATCCTCATTGGCAAAAGCCACCGTATAGATCAGCGAATCCACAACCGTTCCCTTACCAACCAGACGGCGGATGTTTTCTCCCGGGTCCACACCATTCATCACAGGAATGATCACTGTGTCATCCGTGACCATGTCCCGGATACTTTCGCACACCTCAGCCAGAGAATAATTTTTTACACAGATAAAAATATAATCCTGCTGTCCCATATCCTGAATTGGAACTACCCGCTCTGGCTTTGCCACGATCTCACCTTTATAATCACTGTGGAGCACCAGGCCTTTTTTCCGGATGCTCTCTGCCCTGGCGCCACGTGCAACCATCGTCACATGCGGATACGCCTTCGCCAGCAGCCCGGCTATGTAACCACCAACACCACCAATTCCGATCACTGCGATCTTTTTCTCTTCTGTATTCATATTTTCTGTTTCCTTTCCTGCTGTTTCTCCCTGAAAACTTACCCGCCCCGAAAAAAAGTGGATATTCGCGGTCCACATTAACAAACAGCATGGATATTCACAATCTGCATTCGCTACCTGCTCATTGTATCAAATATTCCCATACATTTCTAGAAAGCAATTTTCAATAATATCCTGTTCGAAAAAAATACAGAAACTTTTTATCCCGTCTTTTTTTGTCCCGGATTCTGGTGTATACTGGATATAAATTTTTTACGAAAAAAATAAAAATGTGAGGTGACAAAAATGGATACCAAACCCGTTTTTCACGGAAGTGATATAGAAAAGATCTGCAGCTACTACAATCTGAAAAAAGAAAACATCGTCAAATTCGGTGCAAATGTCAATCCTCTGGGACTTTCCCCAAAAGCCGGCAGAGCCATTGCAGAACACGTGGATATCCTTTCCTCCTACCCGGACAGAGAATACACATCCCTTCGGAATACGATTTCCAGCTACTGCAATATTCCCGCTGATTTCATCCTTCCGGGAAACGGCTCCAGCGAATTGATCTCCCTTCTGATCCAGGAGCGTGCCCCGAAGCATACTCTGATCCTTGGACCTACCTATTCTGAATACTCCAGAGAGCTCTCTTTCTCCGGAAGTACCCAGGAATACTACCACCTTCAGGAAAGCAATGATTTCGAGCCGGACATTCCGGATCTCTGCCGGAAGCTGGAGCAGGGCTATGATTTTCTCATCCTCTGCAACCCCAACAATCCGACCTCCTCTGCCATCACCCAGGAAGAGCTTCGCAGACTTATCGGTTTCTGTGCAGAAAAAAATATCTTCGTGATGATCGACGAAACCTATGTGGAATTTGCCCCGGATATCAAAGCCATCACCGCAGTTCCGCTGACACGGGAATTCACCAATCTCATGGTACTCCGCGGCGTATCCAAATTCTTCGCTGCTCCCGGAATGCGCCTGGGCTACGGCATCACCGGAAATATGGACTTTCTTGCAAAAATGCGCGAAAAACAGACACCATGGTCACTTAACAGCCTTGGTGCCTTTGCAGGAGAGATCATGCTGCAGGATGAAGATTATATTAAAGAAACCAGAAATCTGATCCTTTCCGAACGCGACCGGATAATCCGGGAGCTGAGGGATACAGACACCTACAAAATCTATCCCGCCTATGCAAACTTTATCCTGCTCAGGATCCTGAAAAACGGACTGACCTCCTATGATGTCTTTGAAGCCTGCATCAGACAAGGCATGATGATCCGTGACTGTTCTTCCTTCCAGTGCCTAGACGGGGAATTTGTACGATTCTGTATCATGATGCCGGAGGATAATTCACGGCTTGTTAAAGTGCTGAAATCGCTGTAAAAGCTGTACAATACGATCCGGGATTTCCGGATCCCCTGTTTTATGCCTCCTGTGCCTGACAGACTCGGCTCTACCTCAGTGATGGGATACATGACAGATTCCACATCAACGTAATAGCAGTTTTCATCGATCTTCCGCCCCGCCTGTCTGGCAAGCTCCGTCCCTTCCGTTTCAAGGCAGTCCACCAGCCTGCAGAAAGCATCCCTTTCTACCCAGTCATCACTGTCCAGGATCTTCACATACTCACCGGACGCCATCATAAGACCTGTGTTGATCGCTGAACCATGACCACCATTCGCCTTATAAATGATCCGGAAGGTATCCGGATACTGCTCCACAAACTCATACGCGATCTCCGCAGAACCATCCAACACCACCAGCACCTCGATCCGGTCCAGCGCCTCCCCGATCACCAGAGATTCCAGACACTGCCGGATATATTTTTCCATATTGTAGACAGGTACGATCACCGTCAGAACTTTGTCCATACTGCTATCCATCTCTCTTCCCTTACACGAACTCTGATATATGAGCTCTGATCTGTCAGCCAGCTTCTTCAGATTCAGATCTCATCAACTCCTGAAACTGCTTTATCTGCGTATATTATCGGGATGGAAAAATTGGAATACAATGGACTTTGCGAAGGTTTAACGTGGGGTTAACATTAAGGGGGGAAATGGGGAAGAATGCCTATGTAAAAAATTGTTCTTGATCTTTGACACTCCATAATGTTTCTATTAATACTAGCCGGAACACTCAAGACAGGTCAAAGTAATCCCGACTTTACATTCCACAATGTTTCTATTAATACCTGTCCAATCTTCCATGCGGTCGTAGTTTTCGATCTTTACATTCCACAATGTTTCTATTAATACGGTTTGGCCTTCCAGTTGTACCGTTGAGAGAAAATGACTTTACATTCCACAATGTTTCTATTAATACCGAGAGCAAAACGTAAGAATTTCGAAACCTTTTCTGACTTTACATTCCACAATGTTTCTATTAATACCAAAATAACTTTTGCAGAAAACTGTGTGAAATATATCTTTACATTCCACAATGTTTCTATTAATACGTCTGCGCATGTGGATATACCGGTGTATAACCCTGCTTTACATTCCACAATGTTTCTATTAATACTGACCTGTGATAGAATATACTCAGAAGTGTTACTACTTTACATTCCACAATGTTTCTATTAATACCATAACCTGCATTTTCAACTTTGCGCTCTCGTTTTTCTTTACATTCCACAATGTTTCTATTAATACACATATAATTCCCTCAAAGTTTTCCAGAAAAATGTCTTTACATTCCACAATGTTTCTATTAATACGGCGAAGCGATATAAAACAGCAAAGGGGATTGACTGACTTTACATTCCACAATGTTTCTATTAATACGGCAGTCGGGATAAAGTTTGCCTCATTGATATCCATCTTTACATTCCACAATGTTTCTATTAATACGAAAATGAGCTGGCAAACACTTATATTTCTGAAGTCTTTACATTCCACAATGTTTCTATTAATACTTATTTGTAATTCCAACTTCATAGATATTATTTAACTTTACATTCCACAATATTTCTATTAATACAAGGAAACATAAATTGGAAAGCCGTAGCTAATTACTTTACATTCCACAATGTTTCTATTAATACGGGTTAGGAACCGTAGTCGAGAATGGATTTCAGTCTTTACATTCCACAATGTTTCTATTAATACGACAAGGTATATTTCCAGATTCGGCACTGGGTAGAATACTTTACATTCCACAATGTTTCTATTAATACTTCAAGATCACGGTGCCTTCATGGATTCCGGGAATCTTTACATTCCACAATGTTTCTATTAATACTTAAGAAACACGATAACTACTATGTAGCCGGACCCGTCTTTACATTCCACAATGTTTCTATTAATACGGAAAGACAATCTGTGAAGTTTGCGTGGCAATTAACTTTACATTCCACAATGTTTCTATTAATACGTTGATAGCATTGATCCATTACTACCATTACTTATCTTTACATTCCACAATGTTTCTATTAATACGAATCATAACTGAAGGCGTTACATTAATATCCATCTTTACATTCCACAATGTTTCTATTAATACGGCGAAGCATTAAGAAATGTTCCACGTGAAATTTGCTTTACATTCCACAATGTTTCTATTAATACTGTTACTCAGAACTGTTGTATCTGCGGTATGAAGATCCTTTACATTCCACAATGTTTCTATTAATACATCGCATTTATATTTGCACTCCCTTTTTAATATATTCTTTACATTCCACAATGTTTCTATTAATACTGTTCACCAATTACAGGCTCAATCACGCCCTTTAGCAACTTTACATTCCACAATGTTTCTATTAATACCTTCATCGGTGATCTTATAAAAAGTTTCAATAACATACTTTACATTCCACAATGTTTCTATTAATACCCTTGCTCCACATTCGCCTATAATACACCGTTTATTTTACCATTTTCTGTCGACCTTGTCATTTACAATTATTCTATACACAAAATAGATATTATAACACTCTATAAAACTTCCATTTGCCTTATAAATAAAGGATTTGTCAACCTCCTGGGATTTTTTCCGTATCATAGGTTGACAATTACAGAATAAAACTGGTTGCATCATCTTTCCGTCCCCAGAATTCCTTATCCAACCATTTTTCCTGCCTTGATTTAAAAATAATCACAGAGTCCAATTCTTTATCTATATAGAACTTAAGTTCCTGTTGTAACTGTGCCAACTGTGCCTTAGAAATTTCACCTTCAAAAACAGAATTCTGGATATGCGTTAAATATCTTTTGCAAATCTTAAAAATCCTCGACCAACGCTTCGAACCATTTTCCTGCTGACTCACATCATAAACCAAAACTACATACATAATTCACCACCATATCCTGAAACCTTCATATTCTTTTTCACCAAGCAGATGCTTTATCAACTTATAGCACTCCAACCGAAGTAAATACTGATAAGAAACCTGCCTTCCCAAATTCTTGTGCATCACAGTTTTTTTAAGATTCTTTTCAAGTTCAGATACAATCAGTTTAGAAGCATCTTTTTTCAAATGAAGAAAATTTAGTTCCTTCGTAAAACTATCCTCCGTAATCTGATTTCGATTCAACAACGAGAAAATCAACCTGTCACCAATCAATGGTTTAAACACTTCCGCAATATCCAGACTCAATGAAAACCGTCTTGCTCCAGGTTCATGCAGATAACTGATCGTAGGATTCAACTGTGTATGATAAATCTCGCCAAGCACTTTCGTATAAATTAGTGTATTTACAAAAGAAATCAAAGAATTGATCATGTTATCTGGTGGATGCATTACACGCTTTTCAAACTGAATCTCCTGATTAACAATCACATTCCACGCAGCATAATATCTTCTCCTGATGTTCCCCTCAATTCCCATCAGCTCTTCAATCGTTGTCACACTACTTAGCTGTTTACGAAGAGAATCCACATCTCTGAGATATTCCGACACATCTTTTCCCCGACCATTATAATACCGAAGATTCCGATAAATACTATCTGCTGCCGCCTCTATAAATTTTCTTGCAAGAACCAGCCTTTTCTCATAATCTGTATAATAGCTGACCTGCTTCACCAACAGCTGGCCCGCTAGCAGACTTTCTCTCGGATAATAACTTCCCATATAAAAATTATAATAATTGAAAAAATGCATCGGAATCCCATACTGAGATATGTAATCAATAAACTTCGTATTAAACGACATCTCAGACATAACATAAATATCTGAAATCCGCTCAATAGGAATATCCCGCTTTTCACCATCATAATTTGTAAACTGAAGCGTATTATCTTTCCGTTTCAAATCCCCGTTATTATAAACATAAAAACTTTGCTTCATGCTTTTCCCCCTATACAAATCCAAAGTTTATATAGTACATAAATCATAATAAGCACATTTTTTGCATAATTTACTATTACCAGAAACCGGCAGAATCTCCTGATGTTTAATATCTGTAATCTCAATAATAATCCGCTCCAGAATTTCCACATCTTTTTCTGACAATTCAACAATTACCGACTTCTTCAGCAACGGATAATCAATCTTCCCTTTAAGTCCGCTCACCCCTCGTTTCTGCAAATAATAAAGATAATACTTCACCTGCCAGATTCCAGCATCTTCCACAGCCTTACTCTTCTTAATCTCATGCAGTTCCTTATGCTCACTGATAAAATCAATATTTATAATATCATCGATATTTACATGTTTATCCTTTTTCTTATAACTACTCTCATCCAGAATCTTACCAAGCATTACATCTTCATTCTCCGTTTCCATCCGAATATCATGACAAAAATACCATAATTTCCGCTTACAAACGAAATAATAGTAAATCATCACACCAGTGATTCTCTCATCCATACATTTTCTCCTACATAAAATATCCACACTGCTCAAGAATCTCAGATGTCAACAATCCCTGACCTTTTCCTGTTCTGGGATCAAATTCATATTTATATTCTGTACGATGAATATCTGTAACTTTTTTGCAATCTTTAAAACCAACAGAAACTCTGTCTACATTTTCTGGAAATTTATTATTATAAATACTCAAATTTAATGTCATATCCTCCAGTTTAGATCTTATAAGACTTTTCGTTTCTTTACTTATATTAGATTTCCGCAGAAAATCTGTTCCATATTCAAACAAATCCATTTTCTCCTGATAAATGTCTTCCGGTACAACTGTTACACTATCAATTTTTCGTATTTCAGCTTCTTTCAGTTTATAATCTACAGGATGAATTTTTGAAAGTCTTTGCAGACAATCTTCTATTTCTTCATAATAGCTCGTTTTTTTTATTTTGTCCGGATCATAAACCTGATTCATATATGTCGTTTTCATTCTTTCTACAAACTCTAAATTTTCATACTGAGCAAGCAAGTCCAACGAACGATCATACATAACCGGATCATAAATGCAATTTTTCCCAACACCATTTCTATTATCATATATAAAAATATTTGCTTCTTCCGGAAAATACCTTCCTTTTCTGTTACAACGTCCCATTCTCTGCAAAAGGCTGTCTGCTGTACACATTTCAGTATGTAGTATATCAAAATCTATATCCAGACTCGCTTCCACAATCTGCGTTGTTATCCATATTCCGTTTTCTTCTGACTCAGCAAAATCCATAATCTGTTTTTCCAGAAAAGCTCTGTCTCTTCTTATGTAACGCGAATGCAACAAATAAACATTTTCTGATTTCTCTTGCATTTCTTTATAAATTTTTTGTGCCCGGGAAACTGTATTACAGATAATCAAAACCTTTTTATTTCTGCCCTGCTCTAATATTTCATCAATATCCATTTCTGATTTTCTAATCTGAATCTTATGCCTTGCGACCTGATTTGTTGAGTATTCCTCTCCTGTAAAATCCTTAAAAAGATACTGTTTATTTTCTATCAGGCCATTTTCTTCCATAAAATGTTTGAGAACGGGCGGAAATGTTGCCGTAATAATTGCAAAACGCCCGCCCATTTCCTGGATTGTTTTCAATCCATATATAATAATCGCAATAACTGAAGGTTCATAGGATTGAATTTCATCTAATATTAATTTAGAATATTTCAAAGTTGCTGCAAAAATTTCCGTTCCCAGTGCTTTATATACAAATTTAAATAGCTGATCAACCGTACAAACAGTTAATGGCTGCGCCAGCATTTTTGCACGATCATATTTTACATTGATATCCAGTTCATTTTCTTCAAACTCTTTTAAATACATTGACATGCTATCAGAATGTAACAATGCAACATTTTCATAAGAATAATTATTTTTAATACGAGAATAAATCGCATTAGAAGATACCTTCAGGGGAAGTGTATAGAATCCCTTTTCTCCATCAAGCCATAACAATGCAGCTTCTGTTTTTCCGGAACCTGTAGGTGCTACAACAACCAGATTTTCATTTTTATGTTCCATCATAAATTTCTGTGCAGGCCGCAACTCTTTGTTCTGAAGATAAGTTTCTATATTTTTCCTTAATTTTTTCTCACGCAGATCCGGCTCAATTTCTGCCCTCTCATACCCTGCACTTACTGTGTAATCAAATTTATTAAGCAAGCCTTTGATCAAAAGATACTCTTCCCAAACTTTAGGTTCAATTGGTTCTCGGCGGGCATAAGAATTATTGCGATACAATAATTTAGACTGGTTACTGCAATATAATTTCTTGATATCTCTTTTCAAATATTTCCTTATCTGTTCTATATAATACTTTTCTGCATATTTCCGAATATCATCTCCCTCATAAACATCTTCCCGATCGTGATGATGATATATTGCTGTAATAAACGGTCTGAAATCTTTTTCTGATAATAATTCTGATAATTTTTTAAATTCCTTTCCTGATATAGTAACTGCACTTAAAAATCCATGAGGAATTTGTGTAATCCGGCTTATATGCGAATATGTATCTTTTACCTGAACTGAATTTACTAATCCCTGAAAAACCAGATTTGCTTTCCCCCAGTCATGCATTCTGCAAGCTTCTATAACCAGATGTTTTTCTTTTTCTGTAAAATATTCTCCGTATTCTAAAAAAAACATCTCTGCGCATCTTACAATGTCGTCCTGATGTTCCTTTAATGTTTTCTGTTCCTCTTCTTCTATATTCTGCAAATGAGCTATATTATTTTTAATAATCTTAAGATCTGTCTCTGTAAATTCATCTTCAAGATTTATTATAAGATTTTCCAATTCAGCTCTGACTTTATCTATTTCTCCCTGAGACAAAATCTTTTTTCTGGATTTTGCATAATACTCCATAGCTTTCTCCTTCCGGAGGCAGAGTATCTACTCTGCCTCCTCATAAGCCTGTCCATAAAGCTACTGCATTGCAAAGGTAATCGTCATTTCTTATTCAATCAGCAAAATATCAACGCTGCATCTTTCTCAAAATCATCTACATATGCTCCTTCACCTATTGAAGTTTTTGCTGAACAATAATATGCCTTTACTCTTCCATTTTCTTTTTTCCAACGACGCAGACCTTGCTTCGTAATTTCATATTCTTTTGTAAGATTATATATTGTTCCACGTTTGTCTCCTAAGTCGATTCCATAGTTCACCGGTATATACATATCTCTTTTCGTTTCCACTTCATCTTCCTGATGGATATTTACAATATCCACCCGTTCAATATCCAACAGATCTTCATATCGTCCCAATGATAAATATCTTGGCGGATATTTCAGTGAATTATATACTTTCTCAAAATCATCCTCTTCTGGAATCACATGTATTACCATATCATTGTCACAAACCAGTTCAACATTGGCAATTCCCCTGAAAATTCCGTATTTGTCTCCATCTTCAACACAGATCTGATGCCGTCCTTCTTCATATTTCGTACCTGCTGAAAATGAATATCTTGTATAAAGCTCCGATACCGTTCCACTGTTTGTTCCCTGTATGCAAAGCTTCATTGGATGAAACTCTGTATAACCACAGGCTGCATGGATCATTCCAAGGACTGTAGAGTATGGTGGAAGAGGAAATGTCTCTTTAATAATAAAGCTGCTTGGTTTCTTATAATTTACCAGGTTCTGAAAACACTTAATCCTGATTGCCCTCTCCATAATACTGCTCCACTTCCTCTTTCAGATGATTAAACACTGAACCTACAGATTCTGTTTTTAATGCTTCTTTTAATTTATCCTCATTATCAAAAATACCAGCTGTAACACCTGCATACGTATAATTTCTGATATTATCATCCTCAAGTAATTCCTGCAGTGTACTTACATTGATCTTATTCTCATCTACTTTTACTCTGTTCTCAAAAAATGGATTTTTTCTGCTGTATCTACCTCCAATTATAAATAATGGACTGAGATTTTCTCTTCTTCCTTTAATATCTCTGTACAAATAATGAACAGAATCCAGGAGAACTTTCACTCTTTCTGCTTTATCCTCTTCTGCAATATTGATCTCACCATCTACACCAACTCTGTCCAGATCTATCGACATAGTATAAGAATAATAAGAGCGATGGATCTCACTCTGTGCAATACCATTCTGCAGATTTCCTCTCACAGCAAGTCCCATATTGGTCAAAAATTCAAGATTTCCCTGAAATGGTTCCAACGCAATGGCATTACTGAGTCTGGCAACTGCACTTCTCGTAGAAGCTCCACCTGTCTGATCTTCTCCCTTAGAAGTTGTTTTCATATATCCAAACAGATCGATCTCCGGATAGTCTGCAATTGTTGCAGAAGGAGCAAACTGTACTACTCCACTTTTTCCATCTACAGGTGTTGTATCCCAGCTTGCCTGCTGTACCATGTTATATCTCAGTGCCTGTCTGGAAATATATGAATACTCTTCGTAATCTCCTCTGGTCATCTTTTTCAGTGATGAAATATTTCCAATTCCCTCTCCATAATTTGCGCTTTCCGCCAGAAAAATCACTGTAAATGTTAAACCTTCTCTTTTCATAGTCATGCTTCCTCCTTTTTAGGCTCATAAGATCCCACTAATCCCATTACAAACGCATATCCATATTCCGTGAATTTCTGTTTATCATTTAACATCTGAACAAATCCTGTTGGTATCAGGAGTTCATGTCCATCTTCATTTCTCCTGGAACCATATGCACTGTATAAACGCATCACAACATCCATAAATTTATTTACATTTCTCACAGCTAACGCATTTAACAGCTGATATTCAATACCTCTAAGGCCTTCACTGGAAGTCATTCCCTTTGCAGTCATGATTACTTTTCTCAAATCCGCTCCACTTTTTTTCATAGCTCCACAACTCATAGAAATCTCCTTTCTTTTACCCACATTTGCAGGATATGCAACTACAAGTTCCGTCCAAAGTTGCACCTCATATACCCAGAAAATATAAAAATTCTTTGATTCCTCTTTTATATTTTCTTTAAACAGCTGATTTAATAACTGATACTGCTCCCGGTACTGCAAAAGATTCATAACTACTGTTTCATGTACATTTATAAAATTATCTTTAACTTTAGTGATCGGAGCTTTAGCTAACGCAGTTAATGCATCAGATACTCTTTTTTCCTTGATAATTTCCACTATTCTTCTGCGAATAATACTTAATTTATACCTGTCATCTGCACCTACTCCACGCAAGATCACCTGGGCATTTGATATTTCCTGTTGCTTTTCTCTTAATAAAACATTGATTGTCTCTGCAAACCACTGAGAATATTTTTTGTTCTCAGTTTTTTCTCCTTCTTTATCAATTCTTCCTATTTTAGAATTTGCATATAACAAAGTACTAATGCTATCATTTATATTTACAAAAACAAATTTGTTTGCATACAACCGGAATCCCAGAGGACTGAGCGCATATATAAAAGCACAACCCGGACAAAGAAAAGCATCTACTTTACAATTCCAAAACGCAGATCGTTTTCTTGTAAAATCATCTCCAACTTCATTCATAAATGCTATTGAAACCTTTTCTTTCGGTCCTATTGGATCACCACAATCAATACAGAGATCTTTTGACTTCTTATGATCCGCACTCAGATACTTTCGAAATGGTTCGGAAAAATCTTTTTCAAACACCTCTCGCATATCTTTTTTTGCATTAGGACGTAAAAGAAAACATTTTCCATTCCAGAACCGATTTATATAAGTATATATGATACTTTTCATTGCAAAAGTTTCGCTGCATTCCGGCTGATTTATAAAATCCAGAAGTTCTTCTAATCTGTTTTTCAGTTCTTCTGCTGACAGTTTATCACTAAGTTTATTCTTTTTTAATTTCTCATAGATTTCCGGATTTTCAATTTTCTTTTGAATATTTGCAAAACCAGCCTGATAGCTGTTTGACTGCAGCTTGTCATTGATAAATTTTAAATCATCTTTTTCCTGTTTTCCCGGATTCCAATTTTCAGCTTCTATTTTTTCAATACATATTTGAATTTTATCCTTAATTCCCTGATACGTGCTGAATGGTCCAAAATACCTGATAAAGGCTTTAAAATACATATCCGTCCAGTCAGCATTCTGTGCAAAATCCATGCTGACCCACAATGCCTGATCATCCTCGGAATGACCAAAATCAATATTTTCTCTCGCCCCTGCTGTTTCAAGCATGTAATGAAATCCCACAATTCCGGCATTCTTCAGGAAATCACCAAGAGTAATCACATATTTTTCCATGATAATTTACCTCCTAATATATGACTTCCCACATCCCTTTTCCAATCGATCTTCTTGTTCCCAATCCTGCCGTACGCAGAAAATTCAATAGTTCTAAATTTCCTGTTATCTTATATATCCCGATACTTCCATCTACTAAGCGACCCCATGTCCTTGTTACCACTTTTTTCCCTTTCAATGGGGTTATTGAAAAATCACTAATATCCATTTCCAAATTCAATTTTTCAAGAAAAATACTCAGATTTTCCTTCACCATTTCTCCAAATTCCAGATCTTTACATGTGTAATACTTATCACTATTATTTATAGAATCATGCTTACGAACAATAAGTGCACTCCTCATTTTTATAATAAGTTCTGTATCCTGTATTTCTGGAATGTTTCGTATCTTTACTGCCATCAATCGCATAGAGTTCTGATTCATAGAATATGTCTTATATTTCATAAGTATAAATGCATTATAAAATTCAATCAGTTCCCCTATGTCTGCATCTGAAAATGTCATAGTAAATCGCTTCTGGTTAAGTAATATTTTTTCCTGTGTAAATCTTGCCCCAGGCAGGCATGTTGCCCAGGTATATTTTTTTAGTATGGACGAATTTTTATTATAAAGCTTTTCAAAAAGTGCCGGAGAATAATTCTCTATTGTTGCTTTCAGAAAGCTTACCAAAACCTTGTCCAGTTCTGCCGGAATTTCAGTTGTCTCCAGCTGAAATTCCAATTTTAATTCATTCATCTTGTTCCTCCCCTCTATGTTAATTAATTAAATTGTTTTCCTTCTTCTAAAATATCATATATCACAGCCTAAATCAATACTTAAAATAGATAACATTCTAATGGAACTAATATTTTTTTCTTTAATTTTATGCTTATATCATATATAATATATAAAGAATAGGATTAACATTTTGGAATGTAAATTTAGATTGTTAACTATTAATCTATAATTTCTATAATAGCCCCATATTGGAACCCTGACAAAAGAAATTCCCCGTGGTGGTAAACTTTCGTGTCAACCATGCGCCGCCGGTACTGACAAGAGCTTTCTTTTAAGTTCTGAGAGATGCAGGAGAATGGCACGCCTGCCGGGTGATTTCCTTGTTGATCTGAAAAGGAGTCGTTGTTAAACAGATGTTTCATCTACTATACAACGGCTCCTTCTTCATTTCATATTACTAAACTCAAATGAACATTCAACTATTTGCTCATAACAAAGCACTTTTTCCCAAGTTTATCAAATTAAATTCAACACCTTCAACGCATTACTCTCCGTCACAGCCACAACCTCCTCGCAACTAATTCCCTTAATCTCTGCAATGGTCTTCACAACCTCCGGCAGATACAGGGAGCTGTTTCTTTTTCCACGGTTCGGCACAGGTGCCATGTAGGGGCAGTCGGTTTCAAGCAGGATCTGATTCAGCGGCGCATACTCTGCCACCTCTTTCAACTTCCGGGAATTCTTAAAAGTAACCACTCCACCGATTCCCAGATAAAGTCCCATATTCAGATACTCTCTTGCAATCTCCTTACTATAGGAAAAGCAATGGATAATTCCACCATACATCTCGTCCTTCATATATTCTTTCACGATATTCAGCGTATCCTCCGCAGCGTCACGGCTATGAATGATAAACGGAAGCTTTTTCTCACGGGCAATGTCCATCTGCTGGCGGAATACCTTCTGCTGGAGAAGATGCTCTTCCTTCTCCTTATGCCAGTAATAATCCAGGCCGATCTCGCCTACAGCTACCGTTTTTTCCATGTCACAATATCTGCGGATCTCATCCAGCACAGCTGCATCCACCTTATCCGCATCATCCGGATGAACACCCACTGCGCCATAAACAAAAGGATACTTCTCAACCAGATCATAAACCCGGTCAAAATGTCCCACAGAAGCACACACATCCACAATATGCCCGATCCCGTTCTCCTGCATACTATCCAGCATGGCAAAACGATCCTCATCAAAAGCCTCATCATCGTAATGTGCATGAGTATCAAAAATCATAGCTTTATCCACAGTCATCTCGTCACCGACGGAAACTTTTCCACCTTTCAGTACTCTTGTAAACACACCTTCACGGGGCATGATGCACTCACCCATCTTCTGAAAAATGGCACAGCCATTGTGGCACTCCTTTCCGATCTGAGTCAGCTCCAGCACAACCTCACCACAGCGAAATCTGGTGCCAACCGGAAGCTTTGCGAAATCAATCCCTTCCACAACCAGATTCTCACCAAAAGCACCATCCTCGACCTCTGCGCCCTTCGCACGAAACGCATCGATCTTTTCACCGGAAAGAAGACTCACCTGCCGGTGCCACTTTCCGGCATGAGCATCCCCCTCAAGCCCCCAGTCCTCCACAAAAACTGCAGACCCAACATTCTTCTTCTGTGTTCCTTTCTTCTCACTGATACAAACCGCAAGTACTTTTCCCATAACAGACTCCTATTAATTACACATCGTTACCAAATTTATTCCTATATCACACCAGCAATATTGATTTCCAAAACCTACCACATGTAACTCTCAAGCCTCAGGAATTATGAATCGCTGGAGATGAATTTTAATCATAAAACCTACCACATTCAACAACCAGCCCAACGGAGGCAGGGCCAGTACGGTGACGTTAGCGGAGCGGCCGTCGAGAGGCGAGTATAGCTGCTGCCACCGAGCGCCCTGTTTGAGCCGCAGGCGAGTTGGCGCGAAT
>UMLD01013581.1_pt1 | contig 18198 bp, 10 predicted proteins | sample 1966491 | NCBI WGS metagenome assembly UMLD01 (sample SAMEA4836191, study PRJEB28245) | human gut metagenome | biome: gut microbiome; material: fecal sample | place: Denmark | collected 2008
AATCCGATTAATTACTTTATAGTAAAAATCATAAAGATTACCGCTCCAATCTCCTTCATCAGAATGTGTCCGGAACAACCATCTAACAGATTTATCCTCACTTTCTTCGCGATAGTCTAAAAAATAATTTGGAAATACTTCTGTTATCCGATAAGCATCTCCAAAAAACAACAAGCCTGCGATAGTCGGAGACAGTTCCCCTTTATTATTCTTGGCAACGGCCCGCAGTTTCATTAAAAATTCATCATTTTCAAGTAAATTCCACGGATGTCCTTGATGCAATTGTTCAAATACAATCCGATACCCCTTAATGGTATCTGTATTCAACGCATCCAACCCCATATTATCTAATACTTCCGTATCTGTTCCACCATCTCGCTGATCTGCAAACATAGCTCGGACTGCTTCCTCTGAACACAGAAAATCCCCCTCATAATCCCTGCGATAAGTTCCTTTCATCGGATCAACACCAATATACACCGGCTTATCATGCCGGTCTGCTGCCGGAACATCAATTCTAAGAATCGTTTTCCCCTCAACAACCACAGGATACACATGATGATTCAATAAAATGTTTTTTGATACTTTGTGTCGATCATTCACTATACTCCAAAAATCTTTTTGATACTTGATTACTTGCTTTTCAGATAAACCTTCCACTGTAAAAGAATCGCGGTGCTCTTTGATTCCAAGGAACATCGTTCCACCATCTGTATTTGCAAAAGAGGAATATGTCTCCCATATACTTACCGGAAGACCATTTGCAGCAAGTTTACACTCATACTCATGGTTTTCCTTCAGTTCCAACTGATTTAATATCTCCTGTTTCACAATGTCCGCCTCCAATCAACTACTATCCCCTTATATCTTTACCAATAAATCCGCTCATAAAACCTTCTTAATAATTCAAATAATAAATTCACAATATGATATTATACTACCACATAACAAAATGTGAATCAACGACAAAAAAGCCCGTTTTGTTATGGTAGGTTGAGGTTATATATCAGAATTTGAAGAAGTACTGGAGTTTTTATCACGTGGTCATTTTTGACCACTGTTTTGTTATGTTATCTGCAGCAAGAAAACCTATAATAGCTGCAAAATAATTTATATTTTGTTGTCTGATACCAATTGCACTATTTTTGCATATATTTTTCCTCCAATCACTGGTATATTTCTAACTTGCATACACCTAGAGAATCATTAGGTCTCTGTGTTACCTTAACTGCTGAATGTCCTTGATTACGCATCCAATCTAGTGCATATCTCGCGATTTCACGTGATAATTCCGTTGCATTTTCTTTCCCCTCATAACGAAAATCAAACTCATATATTCCTTTTTTCAATGTGCTATCAATATACTTATATAACTTCGTTTTCGTACTAAACACAAGGTTGTTCATCACATAATAATTATTAGCCACTTCACAACACTTTGGAAGTATATCTTTGCATTTATGATCTTGCATAATCAATGAATCGGTTAAATTAAAATAATCATATGCTATTTTTCTCCGCTTCTGACTACTTGCTCCGATGTCCCATGTAATATCTAATTGATACGGTACATGTCCTACATCTACAATATTCCAGGCGTGTCTTTCATTTTTATAATTAACATCTGATTCACCGGTTACTACAATACATTTTACATCCACTGCATTTAGCAAAACCTTTGCTGCTTTGGCAATTCCCTCACATTGCGCCTTATGGTGTGCAAATACCCCTATAATGTTATGAGCTGTAATAAGTCGAACCGGTTGATTCAAGTCAGAACCATCAAAATCATACTCTATGTTCTGGCACATCCAATCATGAACCTTCTTCTCCTTATCATAATCATTTCCATCCAAAAGGTTTAAATCTGCAACCAACTGATTTACCACACTTTCAATCTTTCTTTTATACTCCCTTACCTTCTTCTCACTAAAGAAATACTGCGGGCATATTGCCACATGCGAAAATCGGTCGGTTGCCCAACTGCATGCCGATTGATTCAAATAAAAAATCAATGGATTATCCCTTGTCATTGCCATAAATACTCGGTTAAACGTCTCATTTGACAGTTTTCCTTTTACCGGTAAAGGAATAATATCTTGGCGAGACATAACTCCCTTATAAAAAGCATTGTAAATCGCTTTTTCTTTTCGATTGAGTTGTTGATAATAGTAACGATCTACAATCACTAATACGCACCTCCGTTTTGCCTATATCATATCTCTCTTATACCATCTTGTAGTCGCATACGAAGCGACATCTACCTTATGTTTTTTACTATCCATAACATTTTTATGTTAAAACAAAAAAGTAATTATGCAAAATTTCAAAAGTAATCGAGTTATCAAGTCTCCCCTTCTTCTACCAAACTTTCCAATTTACCATTAGGATTAGAATCCCATTTATATACACTTTCTTTTATATCACTGTGTTTCTGTTTTTTCTCCTGTCCCATCGAATTATCAGAACCATCATCATAATCTGGAACATTATCATCCACAACCACTATCAAATCTGACAATGCACGCGTATATGCAATGTACTTTTCATTACGAGACATTTTATTCTCAACAACAAACACCCTGTCAAATTCAATGCCTTTCACTTCATCTACATACATAACAGCAATCTTTCCTGCATCCATTTCTTCTCCAATGGAATTTTGAATATCTTCTGATAACACCTCGGTATGGAGATACTGCTTTTTCTGCACACCTCTTGGCAAAAGAACCGCTACCCGTTCAGTTCTATCATTCCATACTGATAATTCTTTTTCAAGTTCACTTCGCGGTATTTCCCTAACCCCGGATCCATCTACACCAGTCTGCAGAACATCCATCTCAAAACATGTATTACAAAGCTTAGTAATCTGATTCGTATTTCGATAGTTCTCATTTAATACGAATTTAATTGCTGATAATTCATTCGCAATAACGCCCCAATCCGCAATACCTCTTCCCGGTTTTATCAACTGGTTTGTATCACCAAATATATTAAATACAACTTTCCGCTGATTTAAGCGACTTATAAGTCTGTATTCATTGATAGCAACATCTTGTCCCTCATCCACACACATAAACTGTACCGAACCATTTACATGCTTATAATACTTGATTGCAAAAATAAGTTGCGCATACAAATCAAATCTATGGCATTTACCCACAATATTTTTTATATTATACGCCTCCTTAAAATCCTGCACTGTTTCTTCAAATACCATTTGATACGTTCCTAGCACAGAATACGTATCTATCTTTTCATATAAGTACTTTATAGCACTTCTCACTTCTTTACTATACTTGTCCATTTCCAACTGTTGAAATTTTCCCTGAGCTTTTTCAATTATTCCGTCAATAGCCTGCATTTCAGACGCATAGTTCAAATACTCTTTCTTTGTTCTTTTACACAATCTCACCTCATCCTGACATTCTTTAATATATAATGCAACCTGACTCATCCAGTCAATCAACTCTTCTTCGTTTTTCCCATTTAATGGCATTTTTAAAATCACAATTTCTGCATCCATTTTATTTGTCGCACGGTTAATATTTTTCTGAATTTCAACAATCTCATTTTCCAGCTGCTCAATACGTGCCTTTTTTCCAAACATAATAATCGTTGACTGCACCTTATTAAGTTCGGCAGTTGCCCTATCCATTTGTTCCTGCAACTCTGAAATTGCTTTTTGTTTTTCTTCCAAATATCTACGAACTTTCTCCGCAACATGTGGAACTGTCTCATTAACAATGCCAGCAGCTGATTTTTCCTTTTTGGGAAGCTGTGTTTCTAAGAATTGCTTACGACTATTCACTTTATCCAATTCATTCTTGGCATGAATAATCTTTTGATCATGCATTTTAACAATAGTGTCTAACGCCTCTACCGCAAATTGCATTTGTTGCATTACGCGAGAATCATCATCTATTGCAATTGTTCTTCTCTCTTCCCCCATTGCATCGGCAAGATTGTCTACAATTTCAGTCAATGCATTTCTTTCTGAAATCACCTTATCGTATATCCTCATAAATTTGGCGGCAAATTGATCAGAATAAATATAATCTACAAAATCTTGACGAACTAACGTCTCTGACACCACTTTATTATCTGGCTTAAACACAGAATCATATTCAACCAGCATATCAATATAATATTGCTCAATGGAAACTCTGGCGATATTACCAATCTGTAAACCTTCTGCTAATCCCTTAATATGTAAGCTGAATTGATCGTTTGGAGTTAATATCATTGCATTTTGAGCAAAGTCAAATGATTTCTGTTGATATTTTAATCTGGAAAGTCTATGCAATAATACCATTGTTTTTCCTGATCCTGCACATCCTTGAACAATCATATTTTGCTCAAATGGAGCATTCACTATTTTATTTTGGTTTTCCTGAATCGTAACAAAGATATCAGTAAGATTGTGCTGTCTTTTACGCATGTTAAGCACACGTACCAAAAAAGGATCTGTTATTCCATTCTTGAAAATCATATCCTCATCAGTTCGCAAATTCTGATATCCATATAGCATTGCATGTTCTATTTCAAATTGTCTCGAAAGTTTAATCGCATATTTTTTCCCATTATGCTGCACATCTATTGTCTGATAGTTGATTAATTCATAACCGAAATCACTATTCGCGGAAATAACTACTTTTTTGTCATTCAAAACAACATCTGTCGCCCCAATATAGTAGGTCTCAGTCTCCCCATCAGCAGATATATCCACACGATATGCATATGGTCTTGAAACATAACTATCTAATTCATCCAGTTTCTTCCCATACTTCGCCTTACTTGCTGACTTAGCAAATGCAAGACCTCCTCCACCCAATGCGCCATCTATATCAATTGCATAAGGTGGAATATAATCAGGGCGACTATGAATAGCTTTTATTGACGCGTCAATATCATGTTCTACCTTCTCTAAGTGCTTTCGTTCCAGATCAAACACCTCACCGGAAGTAATCATAAAGTCTGTATCGTCAAAATCACTTATTATCGTTGTCTCCAATCTTCCATAACGATAAGCGGCTTTATAATCTTCCACATCCATATAATATTTCTGACACTGCGAACAATATCCCACCATAAACATGTAGGCTTTCTTAGATCCATTTTTCTCCTGGAGCATGATCAGTGCTAAAACTTCATCTGTATTATGTCCGGATAAATTACAATAAATCGAATCCGATACCACAACTGTATCTGCCTCCGTCAGTTTATAGCAATTTGCCGTATAATTATACTGATATGATAACCGTTTTCCCTCTTCTATAATATATTCCGGCTTGATCTCCTTAACCGGGATTTGGTGTTTTTTAGGTTTTTTCTTTATCAACGGCTCATGTTCAATTACCGGAACACCATTCTTTGCACATTCGTCTTCCAAATCAATTGCGTAAGCCTTTCGAATTAAAATTTTGCCACACTGCTCACAGTAATATCCGTTAAATGTCACCTTACGATCTTTATATGTTCTGCAACATGGCATTTCAAACAATACCTCCTCATGAATTGGACACAAAGGATGATCTTTGTTCCAATTTTCCGGAACAAACACCTTCTCCTGAAGCGGCATTTCATGTTCTTCCAGTTGACTTCGCAAATATCTGTTTGTTAAGTCTAAATTATAAAAAGTGTGTGGAATATTACGTTTTGAAAGCACCCCATGAATGTACTCCATGGATGACTCTTTCATATAAGCTCGATGGCACTGAGGGCAAACACGCAAAACAATGCTATATGTTGATCCATTTGTATATTTAATTTGAATTTCATCAAATGGCACATTATGCAGCAAACACTTTGTTGCATGATCCGATATTGCTAATGCTTCTAATGGACGCATGTCATTTTGAAGTACTTTATGCATATCCTGTCCTGCATAAAGATTATGACTAATTTCAGCAAATTCGTCCTGATCTGATCCTATCTCATTTTCCTGTGCTTCCAAATCACCGGGAACATTATCTATGCTCCCCTCATCATCCTTCAAATCTGCAACTAGCGATTCCTCATTTGCAGAAATTGTCTCTTCTACAAAAACAGAATCTGCATCACTAGATATTACTCCCAGCTTTTGGGCTATATCCGGGCGTGATTCTAACATAGCAATTCTCTCTTCATTATCTAATGAATCCAATATATTGATAAAGTCTTCCGGAATATTGTTAATATCCATCTCATCAATATCTCTCTGCTTGAAAAATTTCAGTGCCATTACTCTTCTCCTTACTCCTCATCCGCAAATATTTTTAATGCACTCTTTAATGCCAGAAAATGCCGCGGACTATAATGTATCTTTCTTTCCTTCCCCTGTGGTATTTCCACTAATATATCAATCGTCTCGTCTGATCCAGCTTCAACATCATTTTCCATAACCTGTTCATACAATGTTGAGATTTTTTTTGAACAGTAATTATATTCGGCTGCACAGTTGGGACATAAACATAAGGAATTCCATCCATATTTACTACTATTTTGCAACCGCTCCGGTAACTGACTATATTTCATAATATTAATAGCTTCAAAATAATGATCACCATTGTACTTGCAGATCTGTTTTAAGCAAATCTGACAATGCCCATCATATTCCTGCTCTAAAAATAACCTTTCTTCTTCATTACAATAATGTCTTACATAGGTCAGATTCTTTGCAACATATGTAAATTGATCAAGCGAAGCTGCAAGTTCATCGTCATAATATTTCTCCCTTTTTTTCTTTCCCTTCTCCGATATCGGAGTGACTTCAAAATCACTCTTTTCTGCCACCTCTTTCTGTTCTCGGTCCCCCTGTTCAATCAACTTCCTGGCAGATTTTGCCTTTTCCTTCCGTTTTTCATCACGTGCTTCCCCTCGTACTGCATTCTCTATTGCATGTATCAAGCGATCCGGCGAAACCAAAAAATGCTTAATCATATCAAGATCATTTTTATCTTTGATATTCGCATCTAACCATTCCGTCAATCCATTTTTTACTTCCTTGAACGGAAGCATTGCCATTAAACGCTTCGCAAATTTATACTCCGGTATAATATCTTCCCTGTCAATTTCCATTGGACTATGAGGCTTCTCATCGTCTTTCACATATATCCACTTTTCGAAACACAATTGCATTCCCAACATGGAATATGCCATCTTACTATCAACATTTCGCCCACTGAACTGACGATCATCTGCGCCCACCAGTTCACCCTGAATTTCAAAACTCATGGCATTAGGATTTAAGAACCTTGCAAGCGATAATGATTTTTCTCTTGTCATATTCTCAAACACCTGAGGAAATCCTTCATAATTAAAGCCCCATTCTATTCTTCCCGATATATTCTTTTTTCCAAAAATAGCATAACGCAGATCCATGGCTTCCTGCTTGCCTATGTATCGTGCGACTGCCTTCAAATATTCTTCCTTTTCCGTCTGAATTTGACGTATGCCCAAATTACATCCTATTTTTCTAAAAAAATTCTCATCCAGATTCATGCTACCATTCATATAAGAATCTGCCAGATAATGAATATTCACGATATTCTTTACAAGGTCGTACCCCAATCTGTTATCCTCAGACTTGATATATAACTCATTCGGACAATACCACTCTTTTCCATCTGTCACAATATACTTGTCTTTTAATTGCTCCACAATGCCCGAATGCGTCGTATCGATCGCATCTTTTATAATCTTAAGGTCATCAATATTTTCTTTAATAGGATTATTTGTCCTAAATTTCACTTCTTTTGTGACATATTTAGGTAAAATATTCTCTATTGTTTCCTGCTCAACATTGTATTCCGGTATCTGTAAAGCACGCTGATAAAAACTGCGAATGCTCTCAGATTGTAAAAATGTACTTTCAATTTTATCATTCGCAACTTCCGGATTGTTCAGAAATACTTGTAATTTCCCCGAAGCATCTCTCGCACAAACCTGATCCCCACGAACAGTTCTTACAAAAGGAACATGTGAAACATCAATATAATGGCTATCATTTAGTGATTTTTTCACGCAATAATTTTCAATGTGCGAAAACAATTCTTCCATCCACGATTTCTCTTTTGATTTCAAAAAGATCGCATCAATATTTTTCACAAGATCCTTCCATTCCAATGTTTCGAGTTGAAAATTCTTATTCAAAAATTTACGCAGATCGGAATATGCCTCTGTTGAAAACTCTTTTGCAAGCCAACTGATCTTTCGATCATGTTTTAAGTACCGCAGATCATCTTCATCAAAAATATCTACAATAATTCCCCACAAAGGTACTGCAATCTCATTGATTCTTTTGAATTTTCCACTGCTGGTAGGCAAAATTGCTTCTTCTCGTATTATATCTATACTATTACGATAAATATCATATAAAATATCATCCTCTTCATATTCATAAATTGGAAATACCATATTCATTCCCGCTGCAGACAAATAGTGATTATCCTTCATCCAACGAAATGCAAACCAAATCAGTTCACCAATTGCCTTTATCAATTCAATATTGTGCTTGCCATATTCCGCTCCCTCCTTAAAGTTATCACGAGCCGGAGTAGTATCAAATGGGGCATGGATATAGAAATTTTGATGAGCTTCCTTCGCTGTTGGAAAAAAAGCATATATTTTGCTGTTTTTTATCGGTTTCAGTTCTCTTCCTTCTACCTTAAAAATAATCGCTGTTGCCTCTTTCTCCGCATCAGTAAAGAAAAGATAATCTCCATCCGAAATTCTTTCCTTATGCGTCAAATGGTTCATAATAGTTGTATGCAAACTAAGCGAAAATACATTTTCCGCATATGATCCCTTTCCTACCGAATATTTTGCTTTATCAATCATTATATGTTCCGGATATCCATCTATCGCAATCTCAATATTGGAAATATTATTCATCATCACAATGCTCTGTGCATTAATCTTTTTTATCAACGCATCTTTTATTTCCTGATAGGCAATATGAACCGGCACTTCATCTTTGTCAAACGGCAGAATCATACACGTCTGATCATTTGTTAAGTCTATTTTTTTCTCGATTTCACACGGAAACAACTGATTTTTTATTACGAAACAATATTCTCCCGAATAGATTTCCGGCTGTTCTGTGTAACAATACACAGACTTAAAACCAATGCCAAAATGTCCAATACGGGTACCGTCCTCCTTTGTTCCATTTGCAATTCCACAAACTCCTTCAATATCCTTCTCATTGAATGGACGACCATTATGAAGAATCACCAACCGCTCCTTTTCCAAATGGAACTTAATATAGGTTGCTCCTGCATCTTCTGCATTCTGCAATATCTCATATATAAAATGAGTTCTATCGCTATACTGATTGATGATAATTTTCAGTATTCTTTCAGCCTCTGTACCATATTTCACTCTGTTATTATCGCTAATCTGCTTATACAATAACATACCTATTCCTCCCCGTAAAAAACTTCCAAATAATGAAGCAGCTCCTTTGTTTCATCCTCATCAAATCCTAGTTCTTTATTTGCAATTTGAATGACACGGTCAGTCGCTTCCATGCCATTTTCATTCACAACATCTACAATCCCTGCATCAAACAGCAATTTTAATTTACGCCTTTCATTCGCATGCTCTGGTGCGAGATCAGAAATCAATCCTAACAGCTGCTTGGGTTGATAGATAATCTCTTTTCCAAATTTATCAGCAATATGCTGTATTATGTCATACAATGACTGATTGATTTCTCCTGTTTTTTCAGATTCTACAACCAACACCCCATATGCCAGCAGCTCAAATAAAATATCTGCACTTTTTTTTGCCTTATCAAGCTGTTCCATATGCATTTCAAAATCTTCCTGAGCAATCCGGATTTTACCAGTCATCATTTGAATATAATTTTTCTTCCCCGAATTATTCTTCAGCGCATCTTCTAATGATGCAATTCGAGCCATGTGACTGGTTTTAAGGCTTGCCTCCTTATAATTGATCATCTCTTCCGTCATTCTTTTATGCTCTTTTAAAGCGGAGGTCCAAAAGCTATGATGAGTAGCCTCTACAGCTTCCCATCCAGACTCCTTTACATCTGGCTTATAGCTGATCCCTTTGCTCTCTTTTAACAAATTAAACAATATTCTATTGAGATTGGTATTTGCTGATACCGGCTTCATCTGCAAATCTTCTCTCTCTCCAGATAATTTCCATTGATAAATAGCAAATGGGTATTCTCCAGCAGCAAAAAGATCCGACTTCGTCTTCAAGGTTGTAACAACTTTTCCTTTACTCTGCAGATAGTCAGATGCCATTTTCACCAATGGATGCGTAATAGACAACAATGTTGCTGATGGATTTTCCTTCCAGCACTTACTTTCAAAAGTAACCTCTAAAAGCTGATCTCCTTGTTCCAGCCATTTTCTCCAATTTCTGTTAATCTCATTACGCACAAATTTAGCTCTCTTATAATCTTCCAACAAGGTAGAACGAGCCGATTGAGATAATCTCAATTTTTTTAGTTCTCCCGAACCAATTATGTAATCTTTATCCTCATTCAACCTTTTTTTCAAATAACACACAACAAGATTTTGTATATTATCTGCTGACAACCAATAATTCGTAGCATTCTTTAGTTCTGTATCAAACGCAGACTGTGGCAAATGGATTCCAAACAAGTCCCTCTGTTTCTCTTCCAACTCTTCCTGCTCTTTAATAAAACGAATTTTATTATCCGTCATCTGCTGAAGCTTCTCTCTGCGTTCCTCTTCTGTTAATTCAAAGTTATCCACCACCTTACGGATTTCTCCTGTAATCTCTCCTAAGATATCTTCACAATCACCAATAGAACTATGAAAAACCCCAATACGCATCAGACATCTTTCATAGATATCTGCATCAACAGTCCCTGGAGTTACCATATTGTAAATTGCTACACTTTCACTCGTCTGTCCATTACGATCTATTCGACCTATTCTTTGTTCCACTCTCATCGGATTCCATGGCAGGTCATAATTGATCATACAATCGCAAAACTGGTAGTCAAGACCTTCACACCCTACTTCCGAGAACAACAATATATCCAATGCCTCTTTACTGTCTTTCGGTGTTTCATTAGGATTAAACCTTTTGCGTAAAGCTCTTCTATCCTCGTCTGGTACATCACCATGAATCATACCAACCCGAAGCCCCTGCTCATTCAATTTATTATACAGATAATGCAATGTATGCTTAAAGCAGCTAAAAATCATAACTTTATTTTTCTTCGGATCACTCTGCTTTTTCTCTATCACTTTCATCATTGCATCAAACTTGGGATCTTCCGGTGGAAGATTTTCCGCAACTTTTAGTATATCCTGTATCTGATCCTGTATGCCCGCAAATGATTTATCCCCCATCATGGCATTTATATCATAATTATCATCCTCAGGATCCATAATTTCACTAAAATGACGATATAAAATGCTTCTTAACATAGGCACCAAGCCAAACAGGCAGCTGGCAGTCTGGCGCCTGATTGTCGTCATCATAAATTTTGTATTATCTGTACAATGAATTGCCGAAAAAATATTATGCACAACCGATAAAATCATATCATGCAGATTTCTCTGCTCATCAGTAAAATCGACCGTTACCGTATATGGCTTTCTGATTGTAAATTCTCCAATATCTCTTCTTCTTGTACGACTGATTAGATTGGAGAACGTGTGCATATTCTCAATATCCGAAATCAACTGTACCCTCTGTTCATCTGAAATCTGCTCTTCCTGCAGTAATTCCATTATGTTTTTTACCCCTGGGTTTCCTTTGAACACCTTTTTCCCCCAAGATGTATCGCACGCCAGAGTCAATTGTTCATAGGCAGCCTCTTTCCATCCTTCCTTATATCCTCGCACATAGGTTGCTGCTGCATTAATAAAAGCATTCGGCTCTGCCATGTCATGAAATGTGTTCTTATCAATAATAAGATCCGGACGCAACAAATTTAATAACACATATAAATCATCATATTGTAATTGTACAGGTGTGGCAGTAAGCAGTACAACAGCTTCTGCAGCATCACAAAATCGGCTCACCGCACGATAAGCATAAGTGGCTGTATTTCTAATATGATGAGCTTCATCAACTATAACAAGATCAAACTTCGGTGGATCCACTTCCATTAATCCCTTGCTCTTTTTCGTCCCAAAAACATTTCCCTCATCAAACAAAGAATATGGAACAACCGCCTTATTATATTTCTCCGGCCATTCTCCCTCTATATCTAATTCCTGAATACAATGACGAAATAATTTACCATCTAAGGGAACAAATTCCTCTCCAAACCGCTTCATCTCTGTTTCCCATTTCTGTTCCGACACCAATGGACGAGGACAAATAATCAAAACAGAATTAAGATTTCTTCTAGCTTGGAGTTCGCGCAAAATCAGACCAGCCTCAATCGTCTTACCAACACCTACACCATCGGCAATTAACAATCGTGGTCGATCTGATTTAATAAATTTTAATACAGGGCGAAACTGATGAGGAATAAAGTCAATCTTGGCAGAATTGAGAGAGTACAACGAAGAAATCGAAGGATTTCTTATCAGCGAAGCTGTCAAACCGGCATGAAAACGCTCAGCATCCACCGATTCTAATGCATCCTCTGAACGCTGTCCATCTAACTGTGATTCATAGTATGTCTGCATACCGGAAGCTGTAAACACCTGGTATCTAGTTTCCGGATAGCCTTCCATGATATTAACAATTGCTCCCGTAATAGCACTATCTGATTTTAATGCAATAACCTGCCCCTGCTCAAATTTACTCATCTTTCACTCTCGCTCTCTTATTCCTATTCTCCCGTAAAGTACCCCATTACAACCGTAATATCATCACCACATCCCAGTTCACTGGTCTCTGTAAGCCACTTCTTCAAATTGCCCTGCACCGCTTCCGCTCCATGTTCTTTTATCATGTCACGATATCCCATACAAGTTTTCTGAAATTCCATATCGGAAGTGTAACTGTTTGCGAAACCATCCGTGGACAAAAGATACATATATTCACCACTTTGCTCCCGTCTTTGTACAGAGGCAACAGCTTTTCTCCACGCGTCTATTTGGGACAAGGAATGTGTTTCTGTACCAAGAAATTTCTCCGGCTCTACCAGCGCCGAAACACTGTCATCTTTAACCAATACAATATCTCCATCTCCTATTTGGAAGGAAAATGTAAAATCTTCTGTGATTAACATACCAAGCAGAGTCGTACCGTAAAGAGTAAATACGGATTCCCACTGAATTTCTCCTGCTGCATTACGCATACCCTCTACCTGATTTTTATAAAATGACTGCTTCACTCTCGCCTGCCATTCTTCACATATATCCTGTGCAAATCTTGTATCTCCCTCTCGATTAAGAAATGTCAGCAACGAGGCATAGTTGTCATGATATTCTTCATAACTATGCAGATAATTCTTCATGACATCACAAAATGTATTGACGGCAATCTGTGAGCCACGTTCACTCCTAGTACACTTTTCACTGCCATGCCCGTCTGCGACAGCCAATATTGCTATCTGGTCCGAAATTTCTATGATTTTTTTATTGTCCTGGCAAGGCAATCCATTCCGCCTATGAGTAGCACCTTTTACTACTTCACTACAAATATAGCGTTTCATCTAATCCCCTCCTTTACCAAACTGCTCCTTCATCAAAATCATCCGGATCAGGAATATTGCTCATATCAAGAACTAATGGTGCTCCATTATTGGCTGGTGCAAACGGATCATCATCGACCGCACCGGATGCCGCTGCCGGAACACTGACATTCATCGGCTTGCTGGATGGCGCAGAAACCATGGATGCTGTTGTAGATGCCCATTTGATCATCTTAGCTAATGCTGTAGCATTGTTTGCCTGCAGTACCAGTTCCTTATTCCCTGCAAACTCCAATAACACATCGTCATCTGCATCCTGTCCGATTGAAATAGCAATCTTAACTGCTTTTCTAAACCATGGAAGTTTTTTCAGAGCCTCCAAACTTTCTTTATAATCATCAGTCGACTGTCCATCTGACAGCAGTACCACAACAGGCGGTAATGCCCTCTCTGGCATAGGTGGAATACTAAGCTGTGCCGCTAACAAATCAAATGCTTTTCCCAGTGAAGTTAATCCTTCGGCATCCATTGTTTCCCAACTGTAATCTTCTACCGGTATTGGATTCGTTGTAATCCATGATGCTCCGGTCGAAAACTGCAATGCTCGAATCATCAATTGAGCATTCGGGTTGTTCTCAGCTGCAGAGCGCATCTGCGGGATACATTCCTGAATTGTATTGTTTACAATCCCTATCTTTTCACCATACATAGAACCCGAACAGTCTACCATCCAAAAAAAATGAATTGGTCTTGTTGCTAACTCCCCACCTGGTCTTTGTAAATTTTCCATTGCTACATCCTCCTCGTTATCTACTTAAATTCACCGACAGACTCTGGGAATAAAATCTTTACACCCGGAGCAATGCCTGCTGTACGTCCAATTTCTACCGGAATCTGTGTTCCATCTGCTTTTTCATAGGTCCAATTTGCTGTGTCCTCATTACGAATCCCCCACACAGCCGGATTCTTAGGATTTTGCACAACAGAACCCACCACTGTATCAATATCCAGATCATCATATACATGATGATGCAATAACTTTGTATTCTGATTAAGCAGAACCCGATTCTTTCCAATGACCAATTTAGTAGGAATCTTTAATGCCTTCTGGCAATTCCAGCAAATATGTGCAGCCCCCTTTTTCTCCAAATCCTCATCATAAAAGTTCCATACACTGCATTCACACTGTATCATGCCACTCATCATATTTGAGAACATCCGCATCCACTCCGGCTCTGTAATACGCTTGCTCGGACTTGTCAATCCTTCTGTAAATGACTTTGTAAACATCTGTCGAAGTTTTTCCGGATATAACGGCCAATAAATATTGGCGTTATCATGAATTCCCCTTACCGGACGATTTGTCTTATTGTCCGGATCAAAAATGAACACCGGATCTGTCCCGTACAATTTCACTCTTGCCGCCATATCCATACATTTTATACTTGCTTCCAATTTGCCCTCTAATGGATGATTTACCATAAAAAGATAAAACAGCAACACCGCTAACGAATAACGGTCTGTGTCTCTGGATGGTCTTTTCTCCCCTCTAACAACCTCCGGTGCCATAAATCCCGGAGTACCCAGAACACCGCCAGGCTTACTGTCATCAAATGAAACATTATCATTATCGCAGATCAATACGTCCCCATTGTCAGGATCAAAGAACAAGTTACCAAATGATATATCCTGATACTTTGCTCCCATCGCATGCAGCTTCTGATATCCTCTTGTCAGATTAAATGCCGTCTTACATAAACTATAGAAAGAAGGATTCACTCGCTTTTTCATAAGATCCACTATACTTTTATAATTCTTAGGACGAAGTGGCATGATATAGCCAAATAGTTCATCTCTCTCAGGAACAATCAACTCCATCGGCCAAAGAAAAGAATCATCCGGAGAGCCCTTGGTAATAATCGTTTCCAATATTTTTTTCTGTCTTTGTGTCGCGCTCCCCTTAAAATACCATTTCAAAGCATAATGCTGTCCATCACATACCACATCATATACTTCACCCTGTCCACCTGCACCTAACAAACAGGACACTTTGTACTTATTTCCACATTCTGATGTAAGTATTGTTCCATTCTTTAACTGTCCATCCATCACGGTATCTGCCTCCTTTGCTGAACCAATTGCAATACCTTATGTAGTAGATTGCCATCTGCTACAATGATATTGTAGGATTTATTTCCAAACTGTATCTCACACCCATCTACATAAGGTGTCACTGCCGTCAAATATCGGTACATCTTATCAAATCCCCACTCCGACGCTTGAAATACAATTCTTTGATTTGTAACATATAAAATTCCCGGATGAGATTTTAACTCTGTATGCTCAATAGGCTTTGCCACTCCAACATTCCAACGATTACCTTTCAATAATCCCGGCGTACTGTGCCCCACATGCCGATACTGCTTCACCGTTTTGATTTCTAAATTGATTGCCTTGTCAATATAATGAATCTTTTCGCCTTGCTTAAGGAACAATTTATCCGTATTCAATACCGGCAATCTTCCTGCTTGTATCTCCTGTTTAGCGGCTAACGGCAATATCGATATAATCTTTGGAATTTTATTCTTCATTCCAAATAACCCATCAAAAAATCCCATGCTTTTCACCCCTTCCCATACAAAATACTATAATTTCATCCACTACATCAAATTGTGCAGAACATCTGTACAATTACCTTTACAACAAAACATCAATCATATTTATTTATTACTCGCCAATGTGCTTTTTATAGCAAATAACCCCTTAGTTATTACTCAAATCTATCTACATAAACAACACCTATTTCACGATAAATATAATACCACAAAGTAGAGCACAGCGCAACGAAACACCAAGTATACCATTAGAAACCTCGAAATTTTTCTTTTATTTAATTATGAAAGCTATTGCATATCTCTTACCTCTTCATCCATTTCCCTATTCCTCCAGATATACTTGCATCGCCTTATAACAATTCAACACTTTGGTATCAGCTTCACTAAATGAATTTGAATAAGTCTGCAAATTTCCGGAAGGATTTGTTGCTAAATTACTTAATGTAATATAGGCATCATAAAACTCTTTCATCTTATCATATGACTCTTTATATTCCTGCGGAGGATTTTTCAATTTTTTTAACAGCGAATTAACGGTATCCTGTTTTTCCGATACACTCTTTACCTTGTTTGAAAATACAGAGTCCGCAAATAAATTACCCAGTGCCTCATTAAAATCCGATACAAAATATCCATCCTCTTTTGTATATTCATCTGTCTCTTCGTCACTTTTTTCGTAAATCGAATTAGACCAAACACTCTTGATTAGATTTCCGCAATCTTCCGCTATACCGCTTGCATCAAGCATCGTATATGTAATTGTATTCAAATTCGCTGCGTATTCTTTTTTTGCCTTTTGCGCTTCGTCTGCCGCTTTCTTTTTTTGAATCATTCCGATTCCAAGAATAACCGCAGCTATCAGAATAATCGCACCACCCACAAGCAGCACAATTTTCTTCGCCTTTTTTGTCATACGCACGCCGGTAACCTCTACCTGTTGTGGTACATCTGTGGCTTCTTCGCCGCTCTTTGCAACCGGACATCCGCAGGCAGGACATATCTCTATTCCTCCCTCTAATTCAGCTCCACATTCTTCACAAATCATCTTCTCCTCTGGTTGTAAAGAAACTCCACAGTGCACACAACTCTTTGCCTTATCCGAAATTTGTTCCCCACAATTAGGGCATGTAATCATTGCCATAATAATATCTCCTTTCAAATTCGTGTTTTTATTTTTACGCCTGCTGATACAATATTGGACGTAAACGATTATATATCAATAATCCATTTTGCTTTCCAAAACGATGTAATGAATCTCGGTATATAATTCTTTTGTCCTCTGCTTTACCAAGAAGTTCTTGTATTTCACCTACTCTGTTTTCAAACGGGCTCTCAGCAAATGCATTTTCCAGTTCACGCCTTATGCGCATCCGTTCTTCATATTTGGCCTGAAATACATCTAAATCCACATTTCTTATCTGTCGCCTCAATTTTTTCACACGTTCATTGTTACCATTACTGGATATCAGGCTTTTTTCAATAGAACTTCCAATAATGATTCTATTATTAGCTGCCAACCTTGCATCCCAATAATCTCGTACCGCTTTATAACCTTGATCTTTACTAATTATCGCTACCCTATCTGTTTTTCCATTTCCATAAAACTCTCCTACTCGTGTAGCAATATAAAAATCTAAACCATTTTTTCCGGTTCTAGCCAATTTGCAAGTATCAAAAGTACAACCGGAATTTAAAATTTGCTTCAAATAACGTTGTTCGCAAACATTGGCAGCCTTACTATAAAACAGTGTTAGATAATCATCTTTTTGCAAAAACTCTACTCCACGCAGCCCTTCACTATGCACATTCTCAAAGTCCACCAAAAAATACATATCTTAACCCCTTCTTTCTTTTTCTGCCGTTTCACGATACTTCACAATATCATCTTTCCAATCATCCTCGAAAAAATCTGTCGCACTCTCACATGTTACCGCTTTACTAAGTGCTCGCCCAACCGCTTCAAAATTAACCGCAATTCCTTCCGAATCATTTTCATAA
>UMLD01050048.1_pt1 | contig 16830 bp, 14 predicted proteins | sample 1966491 | NCBI WGS metagenome assembly UMLD01 (sample SAMEA4836191, study PRJEB28245) | human gut metagenome | biome: gut microbiome; material: fecal sample | place: Denmark | collected 2008
CCGGTTCCGGTTTTTTTGAAACGTTTTGCTGCTGCTCTACAAGTTTTAATCTTAGGCATAATTATTTCCTCCTTAATTCGTGGTACTGTTTTTTATTTCTTATTATCAAGAACACGTGCCAAAACACGCTGTCTGTGATAACTGCTTAACGCTTTTCGCTGAGAAACATTGTCATGCTTCTGCCTTCAATCTTAGGGGCTTTCTCAACAACTGCCACATCTGCAAGAAGTTCTGCAAAATCATCAAGTACATGTTTGCTGCTTGCCATATGTGCCATTTCTCTTCCACGGAAACGTAATGTAACCTTGACACGGTCTCCTTTAGAAAGAAATTTTCTTGCTGCATTGACCTTCGTCTTCAGGTCATTTGTATCAATGTTTGGAGAAAGACGTACTTCCTTGATGTCAATTGTCTTCTGTTTTTTCTTAGCTTCTTTTTCCTTACGGGAGAGCTCATAACGATACTTGCCGTAGTCGATAATTTTACAAACCGGCGGCTTTGCCTGCGGTGCGATTTTAACAAGATCAAGTCCGGCTTCCTGAGCCTTTGCAAATGCTTCTCTTGAAGAAACGATTCCAAGCTGTGCTCCATCCGGTCCGATCAAACGTACCTCTTTGTCTCTGATCTGTTCGTTAATCATTAAATTGCTAATTGTAGTACACCTCCATACATTTAAATAAATGATAAACCTGAATCTCTCAGCTACTGTATAGGAACAGTAACTCCACCCTGTCTTATGAAAACAAAAAAGAGTATGGACAGTTTCCACACTCTGCTATATCCAGGGATAACCAAATGAAATCTCTTTTTCATTTTTATCTCTGTGCATTCCCCGATCTCTGTAGATCAGCCTGCTGCGATATATCAACCTGAGCCGCATTATATGCGCTGAGGTGAGAGTGAAACTCTGCTTTGTTTTCCACGTACTTTAAAAAGATATCATGTCTTTTATATAATGTCAAGTTATTTTTTATACATATTTTTATTTTTTCAGCGCATACTATTCCTGCATGACGTTTGCTGTTATGCATAATCATATCATTATATAAGAAGGAGGCTTCTATTATGACAATTCTGAAATGTAGTGCCACAAAATGTCTTTACAATGAAAATGAGCTCTGTTCCAGAGGCGATATTGAGATTACAGGAGATAATGCTCATCGTGCAGATGAAACAAACTGTGGAAGTTTTCGTGACCGCGCGACTGCCGGTATGACAAACAGCAAAGCTCATCACTGCGGCTGTGAAAAAATCAACATCGACTGTAAAGCTCAGGAATGTACCTATAACGATCAGCGCAAATGTACGGCTTCTGCTATTGATGTGGTCGGATGCAGCACAGACGGATGTAACGAAACAAAATGTAATACCTTCTCCTGCAAATGCTGATCCTTACTCTCAAAAAGACGCTGCATCAAACAGCGTCTTTTTTATGTCTGAATCATTCAGTTTCTAATCCTGTCGCTTCCTATCTGTTTCTCAGGAAATCCGGAATCTGGATATCTTTCTTCTGTACTGTGCTGGTCGGAACTTTGCCTGTATAAGAACCATTGTTCATAGTCGGCAGACTGAAGCTTGGCATGGACATTGTACTGGAAGACGGTGCAGATGTACCTGCTGCCGGTTTACGTACACCAAATGGTGTTGTATTGCTTCTTGTACCAAATGGAGTGGTCTTTGCAGCTGTATCGGATAATCCGGTCGCAATAACTGTGATCTTAGCATAGTCTGCAACAGAATCATCATACATAGCACCAAAGATGATGTTTGTATCTTCACCTGTCAGCTCCTGTACATAGCTTGCTGCATCATTTGCATCCATAAGAGAAATATCTCCGGAAATATTGATGATCACATGAGTAGCACCTTTGATGGTTGTCTCAAGCAGCGGAGAGGATACAGCCTGCTGAACAGCTTCCATAGCCTTGTCATCTCCTCTGGCCTCACCAATACCGATATGTGCGATTCCTTTATCTGTCATAACTGTCTGAACATCCGCGAAGTCAAGGTTGATCAGTGCCGGCAGATTGATCAGGTCTGTAATTCCCTGGACAGCCTGCTGCAGAACCTCGTCAGCTTTGCGAAGTGCTTCCGGCATAGTTGTACGACGGTCTACGATCTCAAGCAGTTTGTCGTTCGGGATAACGATCAATGTATCAACAGCTTTCTTCAGATTCTCGATTCCTGTAAGAGCATTGTTCATACGTGTTTTTGCTTCAAAACGGAAAGGTTTTGTTACAACGCCAACGGTCAGGATTCCCATTTCCTTAGCTGCTGCTGCAATAACAGGAGCTGCACCTGTACCGGTACCACCACCCATTCCACAGGTAACAAATACCATGTCAGCGCCTTCGATCAACTGTTTTACTTCTTCTATGCTCTCTTCAGCGGCCTTCTGACCAACTTCCGGCTGTGCACCGGCGCCAAGGCCTTTTGTAATCTTTTCACCAATCTGAAGTACTGTTGGAGCTTTGCAAAGTGTCAGGGCCTGTTTATCAGTATTTACACCAACAAACTCAACTCCTCCGATGGCTTCTTCCACCATTCTGTTAACTGCATTATTACCAGCCCCGCCTACACCGATTACAATAATCTTTGCAGAGGACTCAGCTTCATTTGACATAATCTCTAACAATGTACTTCCTCCTTTATTTACCTGATATCAGCGTATCAGGCTGCATATAGATATATCATATATTTTTTTTTCGAATTAATCAACTACTATTTTTGTTTTTTTATACTTTTTTCACTATTATTCGCCATTTCCATCACTCATAAGATTCCTCATCTGTATCTCCCTGATCCCAGCCATCCGACTCTTCATCACTGTAGCTCTCAGTATCTTCATCCGAGGAATCTGTATTCGTATCAGAACTGTCTTCTTCTGAATCTTCCTCCGAAGTATCACCTGAAGAAGTGCCGTCATTATCCGGCATAGGTCCCACGTAGTTGCCATCTTTGTCATACTCGCTGACACCGTCAAAGCCACCGGATTCATTATATCCGCCTGTCCAGTCTCCAAAGCTATCCAGAAGTTCCTGCGTCGGCTCCGATCCAACATAGTTCAGATTTTCATCATATTCACCGGAACCTGTATAATCGCCTTCTTCGTCATAACCGCCTACCCAGTTTTCTTTTGCATAATCAAGTGCCGTCTTTGGTTTTGCTCCTACATAATTGCCATTTTCATCGTATTCACCATCACCGGTATAATCACCATTTTCATCATAACCTCCGGTCCAGTTCTCTGCAGTTACTTCCTCTTCCTCTTTTTCAAAAGTCACTGTTTTAGAACTTTCTGTGATATTCTCCATATGAAGGATCCCCTTCTCACCCGTAATCTGTGGAAGAATCGCAACCATTCTGGACATTTTATCTTCCAGATATTTATCTTTTCCAAGTTTTACCATGATGTCTCCATAAATAAGGTCTATGGTGGAATCATCCTCCAGCTGGATATAATCTGGCTGAAGATCATTTTTTGCAAAAATCGTAGAAAGTGCAACCGCAGTATTTAGAACAGCATCCTTAATCGGAAGTTTTTCATTCATAACAACTTTTTTTACCTGAATACCCTCAAAATAGGGGACAGACTCATCCCTGGTCTTGTCGCCTTCTACAAACATTCCATTTCGATCAAAATACACATAGCTGTCAAGATATGGGATACAACCCACTACACTTTTCTCACGGACACTGATCACGATCGAGTTCCGACCGGATCTGCTGACGGAATATCCTTCAATATATGGCACACCCTGCACATTATTTTTTGAACACGTGATCGGTGCCAGAACAGAATTAGAAGAAAAAGCTCCTGTAAGAACCATTTCCTTCAGTTCTTCTTTTGTATAGTGGTTACTTTCCATCACTTCCACCTTTGACACATGAAAAAAAGCAAAGAAAAAAATAATCCCGGCCAGAACAGCAACAGCAGCAGCTCCTCCGACCAGTTTCGCCTGTTTTTTTGTTATTTTAAATTTCCTGTAATTGGATGTTCTCATAAAAAACTAATACCTGTATCCTCTGAACTCATATTAACTCAAACCGATAAGATATCCTCCATATAGATTTCTGCCTGAAGGTACCTCAAATCTCTGCAAATGTCTTCATACCCTCTTCGGATAAAAGGAACACCCTCTATCACAGATTCTCCATCTGCTGCAAGAGCCGCAATCACTAGCGCTGCTCCACCTCTCAGTTCCTCTGCCCGCAGCCTGCATCCCTTTAGTCTGCTTCCACAGATCTTTACTTCGCTTCCCCTAACTTCTATGTGTGCCCCCATTTTTGTAAGTTCACTGCATATCTTAAACCGGTTCTCAAATATATTCTCCCTTATGCGGCTTATTCCCGGAACTGTAGTCAGTACTGCCAGCAGTGGTGACTGAAGATCTGTCGGGAATCCCGGATAAGCTTCTGTTTCCAGAAACGGAACCGAAAATTGTATTCCGGCTCCATTCGCTATTAGTTTACCACTCTTCCATTCATATTGTCCACCCATTTTCCGATATACTTCAAGGAACGCCTCCATTTCTCCCTCAGGTGCATTCTCCACAGTCACTGATCCACGCGAAGCTGCAGCCGCGCAAAGATATGTTCCCGTAACGATCCGGTCTGCCGGTATTAGCATCTCTGTCCCGTGAAGAGAGGTCACTCCCTGAACCCGGATGCACCCTTCTTTCTCATGCCAGATCCGCGCTCCCATCTTTTGCAGAAATCTGCAAAGCCATGTAATCTCAGGTTCTCTTGCACAATTTCTGAGTACGGTCTCTCCTTCAGCCAGAACAGCTGCAAGCAGTGCCTGTTCCGTGGCCCCTACACTTCTGTCAGGAAAATTTATCTCCTGCCCTTTCAGCTTTTTGCAATCTGCCTGAATTTTTCCGTTTTTTTCTGAAATTATCGCACCCAGACTTTTCAGCGCATACAGATGAAGATCTATCGGACGTTTTCCGATCACGCAGCCACCCGGATAACCGATCACACCTCTTTGGTTTCTGCCGAGAAGTGCTCCCAGCAGAATCACAGAACAACGCATTCTTCCTGTATATTCCGAGGCAATTTCCATTCCACAGACTTTGCTGCAGTCAAGATACAGATCATGGCCCTTCCACCAGGTAACGACTCCCAGAATGTGAAGGATTTCTTCCATATAACAGACATCAAGAATACGCGGACAGCCTCTCAGAACACAGATTTCCCTCTGAAGCAGTGATGCAGCCATGATCGGAAGTACTGTATTTTTTGATCCCTGCACAGTTATGCTGCCCTTAAGACAGTTTCCCCCAATCACGTGAATTTCATCCAAATGATCCACTCCCACAGAGTCTCTTACAGTTAATATATGCAAAGACCAGACTTCCGTCACAGAAGTCTGGTCTTATATTACAATGCTCTTACATATTCTTTGAACATGTCTCCACGCTGTTCATAATTATCAAACTGTCCCCAGCTTGCACATGCCGGTGAAAGAAGTACCGCATCACCAGGATTGGCTTTTTCGGCACATATCTTTACTGCCTCCTCAAGATTTTCACAGAGAATGCATGGGCAGACACCAAGACGTTCTGCCGCCTCTTTGATCTTGTCACGCGTCTGGCCGATCAGCACCAGATATCTTACCTTCCCGTCAAAAGAATTCAGCCACTCATCATAACTGGAACCTTTGTCGTAACCACCACCGATCAGGAGCGTCGGACGGTTCATTGCCTGGATTCCTTTTATTGCTGCATCAGGATTGGTTCCCTTGGAATCATTATAATATGCAACACCATTTTTCTCCATGACATATTCAATGCGGTGTTCTACTGCTGTGAACGCACAGATGCTCTTACGGATATTTTCCACAGACACACCTGCATAATATGCCATTGCAGATGCCGCCATAACATTCTCAAAATTGTGCTGTCCGAGAAGTTTCAGTTCTCCTGTATGTACCAGAGGGATTTCTTCGTCTGCTGTTTTCAGTACGATCAGATCTCCATCCAGATAAATACCCTCGTCCAGTTTTCTCACGCTTGAAAAATACACAGTTTTCGGAACAATGTGTCTGCCAAACTCACGAAGCACTTCATCTTCATAGTTCAGGATACAGTAATCCTCTGCTGTCTGATTTTTGACGATCAGTTCTTTGACGCGGATATATTCTTCCATCGTATGGTGTCTGTTCAGATGGTCTTCCGTAATATTCAGGATTGCACTTACCTTCGGCGCAAACTCTTCGATCGTTTCCAGCTGGAAACTGCTGATCTCGGCCACTGTTGTGGAGCTATCTTTCATTTCCAGTGCCTTTGATGTATATGGAGTTCCAATATTTCCTACTACAAAAACAGAATCTTCTGCATCACTCATAATCTTTCCCAGAAGAGCTGTTGTAGTTGTTTTGCCATTTGTTCCTGTAATTGCCAATACTCTTCCCTTGCCGGTACGATACGCAAGTTCTACCTCACCCCATACCGGAAGTCCCTGTTCATAAAAGCTCTTTACAAGCGGAATATCCGTCGGTACACCAGGACTCAGCACTGCCAGATCCAGTCTCTTCTGCACTTCTTCCGGAAGTTCTCCTGCATATACTTCAATATTGTTGCAATCTGGAACTTTTTTTATTACAGTCTCTTTATCAAGATCTTTATTTCCATCATAAATGACAGGTTGCGCCCCTACTTTCGCCAGAAGCTCTGCTGCACCGATTCCACTTTTTCCGGAACCAAATACAAGCACTTTTTTCCCCTGTAAATTCATTTTAATTTCCTCCTTATTACCTATGAGCAAGCTCATGTGGATTTTGACCTTTTTGTCCGGACATCTTATAACGCCAGAAGTGCGATCAGGCACATAACAGCAGTAATTACAGAAAATACTGCTACAACTCTCGTTTCTGACCATCCACACAGTTCAAAATGATGATGGATTGGCGCCATTTTAAAGATACGTTTGCCATGAGTAGCTTTAAAATAAGTTACCTGAATCATGACAGAAAGTACTTCTACCAGATAAATCAGACCGATCAGCAAAATAAACAGCGGCATCTGCATCATATATGCAGCACCTGCCACAAATCCGCCCAGTGCCAGAGAACCGGTATCTCCCATAAACACTTTTGCCGGATATACATTAAACAGAAGGAATCCCATCAGTCCACCGACAACGGCTCCTGTCACAGGTTCGATCCCGCTCTTTGTTCCAATGGAAACTACGGTAAAAAATACCGCTACGATCAAAGTCACGCTGGAAGCCAGTCCATCCAGGCCATCTGTAAAGTTCACACCGTTTACAGTACCGATCACAGCAAAAAACAGCACCGGAATCGCAAGCCATCCAAGGTTCAGATAATGATCCGGCCAGAATGGGATACGCATTGCAAGATCAATATTTGTATAGTTCAGGATATAAAAAACAAAAATACCGGTCACAACGACCTGCAGTCCAAATTTCTGCCATGCCAGCAGTCCGTCTGAACGTTTCAGTACAACTTTCAGATAATCATCCAGAAAACCGATGATTCCAAATCCAAGTGTCAGAAACAGTACCGGAATAATTGCCGGATAGTCTTTTACATAGAACAGAGAAGTAACCACTGCAGCGATCAGAAAGATCACTCCACCCATTGTCGGAGTTCCTGCCTTTTTCAGATGCGACTGCACACCTTCCACTCGTTCTGTCTGTCCCATCTTGAGTTTTCTCAGAAACGGGATGATGACTGGTCCCAGGATCACACTGATCGCAAATGAGATCAGTACCGGGAATACAACTTGAATATTCATCCTCACACCTCTTATCATTCTTTCGTTTTTTATTACGTTTGATTATAAGGCTTTTCGTCTGATTTATCAACTCCCAGATACGGGAGTATATTTTCGAAGATACTTCTCACAACGGGAGCTGCGATCGTTCCTCCATAATAAATTCCCTGTGGATCATGGATAATACACAATGCAAGAACTTTCGGATCATTTGCCGGTGCGAATCCCAGAAACGAAGAAATATAGCGATTTGCACTTCTGGGAAGCGTCTGTGATGTTGCAGTCTTTCCGCCGATCCGATATCCCTCCACTGCTGCATTGCGCCCGGATCCCTCCTCAACTACCTGCTCCAGGATATACCGGACAGTTTCAGAGATCTTGCCATCCAGAATCTTTCTGCCATTGGAATATTCCAGCGCCTTTACTGTTTCTCCATCTGATGACTCAATCGCCACTCCAAAATGAGGAGTGATCTGCGTTCCACCATTGATCAGGGAACTCACAGTTGCCGCCAGACGAATCGGTGTGATCTGAAAAGACTGTCCAAACGATACCGTCGCAAGTTCCACTTCTCCCATATTTTCTTCCTGATGCATGATCGTTCCCGCCTCTCCCGGAAGATCGATCCCGGTCTTTTCCATCAGTCCAAACTGTCGAAAATACTGATAGTACTTATCCGCACCAAGCCGTAATCCCACCTCAATAAACACCGGATTGCAGGAATTTTCCGCACCTTTCACAAAATTCTGTGCTCCATGGCCTCTTCGGTTCGCACAGTGGATTCGCCGGTCCTCCACCAGCTTATATCCCGGGCAGTAAAAAGAATCGTTCAATGATACTACTCCTTCCGCAAGGCCGGCTGCCATCGTAATGATCTTAAAAGTCGATCCTGGTTCATATGTATCATTCAGACACGGATTTCTCCACATCTGATTCAGAAGATCCTGTTTTTTTTCTTCACTCATCCCTTCTGCATCCATGCCTGAATTCAGTTCAAAAGGCTCATTCAGATCAAATTCCGGAACATTTACACAGGCATAAATTTCTCCATTCTGCGGATTCATAAGGAGTATGGAAACCCTCTCGGCCTGTTTTTCTTCCATCACTTTCTGTGCCGCCTGCTGTACATATTTCTGTATATCTGCATCCAGACTTATTCTCAGTGTATAGCCTTTTTGTGGTTCTTCTCTGTTTTCACCGATTCCGTCCAGTTCAATCCCTCTCGCATCCGTTGTTGTCAGGATTTTTCCAGGTTTTCCCTTTAGAATATCATCATATTCCACTTCCAGTCCAATGATTCCCTGATTATCCCCGCCTGTAAACCCAAGCACCTTCGACGCGAGTGTCCCCATCGGATAATAACGCCTGTAATCTTCATCTACTTTTATCCCCGCAAATCCTGCATTTCGAATTTCATCTCCTGTTTCTTTCTCCACATTTGTACGTATTCTTTCTATGGAAGAAATTTTTTCTACTTTTTTCCGTACAGTCTGCTCAGATATCCCCAGTTTTTCTGTCAAAAGAGCGATCACTTTTTCCGGCTCTTTTATCTGACTGTGAATTACAGAAATCGTACACACTGTTTTATTTGCAGCAAGTACTTTTCCCTTTGCGTCCACAATTTCACCACGTGCGGCCTTAATGTCTCTTTCCCGTTCATGAAGATCCTCCGCTTTTTCGTAATAATAATCCGAACGAAAGCCCATAAGATAGATCAGTCTGCCAATCAGACACAAGATCATCAGCAGACACAAAAAGAAAACGATCCACACTTTCCTTTTATGAAATGTATAATTTTTTTTCATAAAAAAATCCTCTGGAAAACAGTCATAATAATATATGACTGTTCTCCAGAGGAGATGTGTACGACTCTTTATTTAGTCCAGCCCGGCCTCTTCGTTTGTGATGCCTTCGCTTTCCATATCGTTATTTTCTGTAGTGTCCGATTCATCCTCTTCCGGTGGTGCAGGAACATTGGTATCTGAAATCGCTTCCTTCAACGTAGTGTCTGAATCCGAAGAAGACGTAATCAGATATGTGGACATGATATACTGTCCGTTATCATCCAGCTTGTGTTCTCCGTTGTCATTTAAAAGATAGCCATTTTCATCAATACGGTTTCCTTCAAGATCCACGCGGTTTCCACTGCCATCCACCAGATTTCCCTTTTCATCCACACTACTTCCGGATACATCTACCAGGCGGCCTTTAAATCCTTCCCAGAGTTCCGTCTCAGGAACACTGCCGTCTTCAGATTCATCCGGAGTAACATTCAGATACGGAAGAAGTTCTGACAGAATTCCCTGTGCGATATACTGTGGATATTTACTGTCCGCCTGCTCATCTGCTTTCGGCTCATCAACAACCACGTAGAGAAGGATCTGCGGATCATCCACCGGTGCAAAAGTGATAAAAGAAACCAGGTATTTGCCGTTGCCTCGCGGAAACTTTTCGGCAGTACCGGTCTTACCACCGGAACTGTATCCCTGTACCTTTGAAGTACCACTGGTACCTTCCTGCACACTGGCCTGCATGTAAGAACGGATATCTGCTGATATCTCTGAAGAAACTGTCTGTTTCATAAGAATCGGATCAAATTTCTTTACAGTTGAACCACTGCTGTCTTTGATCTCACTTACCAGATGAGGCTGATAATAGGAGCCTCCATTGATAACAGAGCACATGGCGTTGATCTCCTGGATCATGGTACAGGTAAATCCCTGTCCGAACGCGGAACATGCAAGCTCTGTCTCGCCCATCGTATCTGCAGTATGAATCACACCAGAACCTTCATTTGGAAGGTCGATTCCGGTACGGCTTCCGAAGTTAAACAGCGTCTGTGCCTTGAGGTACTGTTCCGTTCCCATCTTGGCTGCAATCTGCATCATCGCATCGTTACAGGAGTTCGCGATAACATCCCGCAGTGCCTCTGTTCCGTGTGCATCCGGCCAAACCGCACATTTGATGTACGTATCGCCATTCGCACCAAAGGTCTGTCCACCATCACAGACAAATGTATCGTTCTCCGAAATTTTACCCTTTTCCAGTGCACCCGCCATAACGATCGGCTTCACAACAGATCCCGGCTCATACGTCTCTGTCACACAGAAATTGTTCCACATGGCATTCAGGGCTGTCACCGTATCCTCATCATTCATCGCTGCAATCTGATCCTCAGAATAAATACTCGAAAGATCACGCGGATCATTCAGATCATAGCGGTCCCCGCCATCCATGGCAACGATCTCACCGGTAGATGGCTTCATTGCGATCACACCGATATTTTTTGCTCCCATGGCTTCTTTAAATCCATTAACATATTTTTCAACAATCTGCTGTACACCCACATCCAAGGTTGTTACAATACTCTGTCCGTCTTTCGGATCGATGATAGTCTGTTCCACATCTGCATTGTCATTGATATATCCATACTGACGGCCATCCGTCCCCATCAACGTACTGTTATAGTAACTCTCCAGCCCTACGTCTGCCGTATCTCTGGAAAGTGTAAATCCAATCGCATCATTTGCAAGCTCATTAAACGGATAACTTCTCAGATAATCTTCTTCAAACCATACCCCTTTTATATTTGCCCGCTCTGCTTTCTGTGCATCTGACAGCTCGCTGTCTTCAGCCGGAGATTCATAATCTTCAAAAGCTTTTTTCTCATCCATGGAGAGCTGCTTCTTCAGGATCTGATACTGGCTGTTCTTCGTATCCTCGGCGGAAAGGATCGACCGAATCTTGTCTTCATCAAGTCCCAGCACGTCTGTCAGTGCTCTTACTGTCGGTTCTACATATTTTTCATCAGAGTTGACGGTCTTGCAGTCAAGGATCACAGAATACACTTTCTGACTTGTCGCCAGGATATTACCGTTACGGTCATAAATATCTCCTCTTTTCGCTGGAAGAGTACTGCTCTGATACTTCTGCTGTGCCTGTGTCAGAACCTGTTTTTTGTATTTTTTGCCACTGGTAGCATTAATATAAGTAATTCTGCCCAGTAAACCAACTAAAGCTAGCAACACTACAGCGAATAGTCCTACTAGCTTTCCTCTCATTTTGTGATTAATTTTTTTCTGAGGTCTTCTTCGATTCCTCGTATTGGTATTGCTCAATGATCTATCACCTCTTGGACTCAGGAACTTCCTGATACTGTCTTACATAACTGTTACTCGGCATAGTATAAGTCTTTTTCTGGTCATCTTTCGGATAATTCATTCCCAGACGCCCTATGGCAAGCTTCTTGATCGTATTCAGATCCACATCTGAAGTTACCTGACTCTCATATGCATTGTTGTCTTCTTTAATCTGTGACAGTTCTGTTTCCAGAGAAGCAACTGTTTTTATCTTACCTGTCAGCTCCGATTTCAGCTGAAGATAATTGACACAGCAAAAAAGTACGGCAACACTTACCACTGCAAGGAACACCACAAAACCGCGTCCCATGCTCTTTGCTTTTTCTCTGTTTCTCTGTGCTTCCCGACTGAGCTGTCTCGGTTGAGCTGCCGGTCTCTCCGGCATATTTTCACGAACTCGTCGCGCGGTCTGCACTCCAGGAGCCTGATACGGTCTCGCAGGAACTTCCTGCAGTCTTCGCACCGCATTCCCATCCACATACATTCCACGGGCATTTCTGGCATTTGTTCTGTTTTTTCTGGATGTGACTGCTCTGTTCGTCCTCTCCATCTACATCTCACAACTTTCTACTTCTATACTTAATTAAAGATATCTTCTTTCAAAGATTCTGAGTTTTGCACTCTTAGATCTCGGATTCTCTTCCATTTCTGTCTCACTTGGCAGAATCGGTTTTCTCGTGATCACTTTTCCTTTGGATTTCTTGCCACATACACATACTGGGAAATCCGGTGGACAGGTACATGGATTTTCATTTTTTCGGAAAATTGTTTTTACAATCCTGTCCTCAAGAGAATGAAAGGTAATAATACAGATTCTTCCGCCATCATCCAGAAGATCGATCATCCCATCCAGTGATTCTCTCAGAACATCAAGTTCCCGGTTCAGTTCAATTCGGATTGCCTGAAAAGTTCTCTTTGCAGGATGTCCTCCAGTTGCCTGGATTTTCATCGGAATCGACTGTCGTATGATCTCGGTCAGTTCTCCGGTTGTCTGAATCGGTGCTTTGGCTCTCGCAGCCACAATATGTTTTGCAATGTTTTTTGCAAATTTATCTTCACCGTAATCACGAATGATACGGTACAGTTCTCTTTCATCATAACCATTCACGATATCCGCAGCTGTGCGGCTCTGTCTCTGGTCCATTCTCATATCCAGCGGTGCATCCACACGATAGGTAAATCCACGCTCTTCATTGTCTAACTGATAAGACGAAACTCCCAGGTCCAGAACAATTCCATCAACTTTCTGAATTCCCAGGTTCTTCAGCTCATTCGCCATGTAACAATAATTGCTGCGAATAATCTGAACTCTGTCACCATAGGCGGACAACCGTTCACTCGCAGCAACTATTGCATCTTGGTCCTGATCTATGCCAATAAATCTCCCCTTGGCAGAAAGTCTGCGGCACACTTCCTGTGCGTGCCCTGCTCCTCCCAGAGTTCCATCCACATAAGTACCATCAGGTTTTACCCTTAAACCATCGATGGTTTCTTCCAGTAATACAGATTTGTGTTTAAATTCCATATCCGTCTCCTGTTGGATTTCTTTCCGGCGTAATGCTTAAATGATGATACCCATGTCCTGCATACCCTCTGCAATACTGTCCATATCATCATAATCACAATTCTCGCTCCACTTCTCTTTGCTCCATACCTCAATTCTGTTGAGGTTTCCGGTGAGCACAACGTCTTTTTCCAGACCAGCGAATTCCCGTAACGTCTGCGGTACAAGAATTCTCCCCTGCTTGTCCAGTTCACAGTTTGTCGCACCTGCTACAAAGAAACGTGTGAAGGTTCTGGCATTTTTGTTTGTAAGTGGTAAGGCTCTGAGTTTTTCTTCAAAGGCATTCCATTCATCCATAGGATAAATAGAGAGACAACCATCAAGTCCCTTTGTCAGAACAAACTCCTCTCCCAGGAGTTCTCTGAATTTGGAAGGGATGATCAGACGCCCCTTCGCGTCGATTGTATGATTGTATTCGCCCATGAACATATAAACTCACCTACTCTCGTGAGATACGATTCTCCCCTTCGTATCTGCCGGCGGAAATGGATAAATATGCCACATTCCCTCCATTCGCCACCACTATTCACCACTTTCTACCACTTATAAAATCATTCTAACCTATTTACCTTGAAAATACAAGTGGGAATCGTAGTTTTTTTCTGAACAATTTTATACATTTTAAGCGGAAAATTGCCATATTTTACGAGAGTATTACAGAAGATTTTCTAATTTTCAAAGTTGTTTAAAAAGCGAAGGGGTCCTCCCTTTGGAGAACCCCCTTTAACTCTGTCACATGTCTATTTTCATGTTACCCGTTTATTATTTATACATCTTCGCGATCATCCGGTCCAGCCTCTGGCTCAGCCTCAGCTGATTCGGCAGATCCCTCCGTTCCCTTATTCTCTGATTCAACAGTTTCTGCAGACGCCGGAGCTTCTGCCGCTTCCGCATCTTCGACAGACTCTGAAACTTCCGTTTCTGTCGTTTCAGCAGTTTCTGCGGATTTTGAATCTTCCGACTCATTTGATTCCGTATTTTCTTCAGCCACCATCTTTCCCGCTCTATCCAGTTCTTCAAGAATGTCTCTGAACTCATCCTGTACATTCTCAAAGTTATGAATGTCTTCCAGTCTGCTGCCATCATTTTTCTCTTCTGCGGCATTACGCTCCTCTCTCCTGCGTCTGCTGACCTTCTCTCTTTTCTTTGAAAGAATCCTTCGCACTGTCGCAACAATGCCACAGATCAGGAAAAGTGCAGCAGACACAAGCAGGGAAACCGGTATCTTTGTCTTCGGAATATACAGTTTATCCGTGCGAAGCCACTCGATCACACACTTGCCCAGCCCGTATCCTGCAAGATATCTGAGAAAGATCTCACCTTCAAATTTTTTTCTCCAGGTATAAAGCAGCAAAATCAGAAGCAGTAGCAGACACCAGATACTTTCATAGAAAAACAGTGGATGTACCTGAATGTAATCCATATCTCTGAAAGTTACCAGATGCTGTTTCATCAGCTTTGTCACTGCGCTCTTCTGTACGGAATCCATCGGAAGTCCCATTGCAAACAGACTGTCTGTGTACTCGCCAAAAGCCTCTCGGTTAAAAAAGTTTCCCCATACACCTATTATCTGTCCGCTGAGCAGTCCCATACATACAATATCTGCCATTTTCCAGAATGACGTTCTGCTGAGCCGGCAGAAGAGAGCTGCCACAAGCACGCCCCCCAGAATTGCTCCATAAATAGACATACCACCACTGCGTATATCACACAGGATCTTCCAGGATTTACCACTGAACTGACTCCATGAAAAAGCAATGTAATAAAGCCTGCCTCCGATCACTCCACCGACCAGTGCCGAGATTGACGCTCCCAGGCAGAGATTCAGATTCAATTTCTGCCATCTGGCGCAGAGAAGAATCATCCCCAGCCCAATAAGCAGACTTACAGCCATCAGTATCCCGTATATTGTGATATCAAATCCAAGAACATAAAAAGTTCTGTCCTCATATTCAAACAAAAACCCCAGATTCGGAAATCTTACTGTTATCTCCATAAAACCCCTTTATCATATACTTCGTATTATCGGATATGTTGTACAGAAACCGATATACCTTTAAGGCTATCGATTTTTATACATTGAATCTGAACAGGATCACATCTCCATCCTGTACGATGTATTCTTTACCTTCCATACGGACAAGTCCTTTTTCTCTTGCACCTGCATAAGAACCACAGTCCAGAAGATCCTGATAATTCACAACCTCTGCTTTGATAAATCCTCTTTCAAAGTCTGTATGAATCTTACCGGCTGCCTGTGGCGCCTTTGTTCCGATTTTGATCGTCCATGCACGAGTCTCATCTTCTCCTGATGTCAAAAAGCTCATCAAGCCCAGAAGTCTGTAGCTTGCCCTTACCAGTTTCTCAAGACCGGACTCTTTCAGCCCCAGATCTTCGAGGAACATTTTTTTCTCATCATCATCAAGTTCAGAAATTTCTTCCTCAATTTCTGCACAGATCACAAATACTTCGCTCTTCTGCTCTGCTGCATATTTACGTACCGCCTGTACATGAGCATTGGATTCTCCGTCATCTGCAAGATCGTCCTCACTTACATTGGCAGCATAAATGACCGGTTTCCAGGTAAGCAGATTATAGGTTCCCATCCATGCTTCTTCATCTTCATTTTCAAGTTCCATAGTGATTGCCATATTGCCGTCTTCCAGATGCTTCTTCACTCTCTGAAGGAAATCCAGTTCTTTTGCAGCCTCTTTGTCCATACGGGCTGTTTTGGTAACTTTGGCGATTCGACGTTCCAGGATCTCAATATCAGAAAAGATCAGTTCCAGATTGATCGTCTCAATGTCTCTGAGCGGATCAATGCTTCCGTCTACATGAATGACATTCGGATCTTCAAAACAGCGTACAACATGTACGATCGCGTCTACCTCACGAATGTTTGCCAGGAACTGGTTTCCAAGTCCCTCACCTTTGGAAGCGCCCTTTACAAGTCCGGCGATATCAACGAATTCGATCACCGCCGGTGTTACTTTCTTTGAGTGATAAAAATCTCCCAGAAGTTTCAGCCTCTCATCCGGTACAGTAACAACCCCAACATTCGGATCAATGGTACAGAACGGATAATTGGCAGATTCTGCTCCGGCTTTTGTCAGTGAATTAAACAGTGTACTTTTTCCTACATTTGGCAGTCCTACAATTCCAAGTTTCATTTCTCTATAGTTCTCCATTTCGTTATTTTATTAGATTTCATACTTATTCAATCTTATCACACATGTGTAAAAAAGTCTATATCCCCATAAATCCGATATCCTGCTTACAGTTACCCCCGGGGGATCATTTCCGAATTGCAATGATATCTTCTACTTTGATTTCTCAGGCATCTTTCATTCAAGAATGCCTCTGCATTCTTGCTGCGAGATGCGCGTCA
>UMLD01046919.1_pt1 | contig 16734 bp, 16 predicted proteins | sample 1966491 | NCBI WGS metagenome assembly UMLD01 (sample SAMEA4836191, study PRJEB28245) | human gut metagenome | biome: gut microbiome; material: fecal sample | place: Denmark | collected 2008
AAGCGGCCGGAAGCACGTGGCTTTAGTCATGTGAGGTTCACCTTCGGAAATCTACGGCAATTTGGGATATTGCATATTTAGTCGGAGATGGAGTTATTACGATGGATGAGCTCGAAGGATTTAGTGAGGATCTGATTGATGCAGTAAAGCTGATTCTAGGCAGATAAAGGTTCAAAAGGTCGGAATTAAAAAGTAAGAACTGAAATCTTGTATAATCAAGGAAGAAAGTATGTAAGATAATACGCAAGATTATGGCATACGGCAATTTTGGATCCAGAAGGGAATATTACAATGAATATACAAATATTTGGAACAAAGAAATGCAACGATACAAAGAAAGCCGAGCGTTTTTTCAAAGAGCGCGGCATCAAGTATCAGTTTGTAGATATGAAGGAAAAAGGCATGAGCAAAGGAGAATTTAATTCTGTAGCTCAGGCAAATGGTGGACTGGAAAATATGATTAATTGGGATGGCAAAGACAAGGATTTATTAGCTTTGATTAAATACATTGCTGATGAGGATAAGCTTCAGAAAGTGATGGAAAATCCATCTGTAATTAAGACACCAGTGGTCAGAAATGGAAAACTTTCTACGCTCGGTTATCAGCCGGAGATATGGAAGAAGTGGCAATAGAAAAGCTGGGAGGAAACATGAAAGAATGACTTATTATGATCAAGAAAACCAGTTTTTACGCCAGCGGCTGCAGAAAGAAATCCCAATTTTGACAGCATTAATTCAGAATTTATATCAGGAACTGGACCGGAAATTTCATTTGAATGGAGCAAAAATACCGGTAACATTTGGATTTGAGACCGATTCTCTGGGATCCTATACAAGGCAGAGTGCTCATGAAAAGGAACATTTTCATTTTTCCCTGCTCTTTGTTGCGTATGGAGTCAACAATCCGTTGTCAAAAGAGGACCGTATCGATTTATTCAAGCATGAATATGCGCATTACATGCAGTACAATATGCGGATACCTGAGAAGTATAAATGGCAGGCTGGAACACATGGAAGTGCGTGGAAATATTGTTGTTCTCTTATAGGTGCAGCACCGACACCTTATTATAAGGCAGGAGAGGCGCTGTTGGATCATAACTATGATAAAGTATTAAAAAGCCGGATTCATGATAAGACAGTGCCGATTCGAGATACGTATCAGCGCCAGCAGAAAGCACAGAAGCAGAAGGATGAAGTTGTTCAATATAAAATTGGAGACAATGTCACACATCCGAAATTCGGAGATGGAATCGTAGAAAAGATTAATCTGAGATCTGGCGGAGTTCATCTTCATATTCGGTTTGATGGTGAGGTGAAATGCATTGATCAGAAGTGGTTGATGAGGAGGAAATATACATAGGTTTATAAAAATTTCAGAAAGACAACATGGCAAAGATACTACAAATTATTATAGTAAAAATAAAGGAGGAACCTAGCTATGGACATATCTGATTTTATAGGAGCTGCAAAAACCTTTCACGTCCTTGGAATAAAGGTCACAAAAGATGGCGACCTCATAAATGAATGGTACAGCGAACCCGAATGCCGTAGAAATATCTATTCTGCAACGAAGAGCTTCACATCCTGTGCAGTTGGTTTTGCTGTCCAGGAAGGATTACTGTCTTTAGATGAAAAACTGACGGATGCCTTTCCCGAAGATTTACCCGATGTGATCGATGATAATCTGAAAATGGCAACGGTTCGAGACCTGCTTACGATGTGTTTAGGACAGGAACAGGGCAGCCTTATGGGAGAACAGCGGCCATTATACCAGGAGGATGACTGGGTAAAAATGTCTTTGGCGATTCCGTTTCAATATAAGCCAGGTACACATTTTGTATATAATAATGTTGGTCCCTACCTGGCAGGCATTCTTGTACAGAGACGTTCCGGATGCGATCTGGTCTCTTATCTTACACCAAGGCTTTTTAAACATCTTGGAATCAAGCGGCCGACATGGGAGACGGATCCTCTTGGAAACAGTTTTGGCGCAGGTGGATTGTTCCTTACACTTTCTGAACTTCATAAATTCGGATTGTTTTACCTGAATAAGGGAAAATGGAATGGAAAACAGATTTTATCCGAAAAATGGATAGAAGAAAGTACAGCAGCATCCGATACAGACAATTATGGTTATCTTTTCTGGAGAGGAGAATATAATTCCTACCGGGCGGATGGAAAATATTCTCAGATTTCCATGATCCTTCCGGACAAGAATGCGGTTATTTCGATGGTCGCAGAATGCCGGAACGGGGAAGAACTTATGAGTGCTTTGTATGATTTGGTATGTGCAAAGTTATAGATTATTATTGCATAATTGTGAAAAAGGAAAGACCAAAAGAGCTCAAACAGCTCGTCTATATAAGATAGATGGGCTGGATTCCGAAGCTGATGAAGGTGCTGGAATTGATCTTGGAAGAAGGAAAATAATTGCCGATCCTCCGTTCCTGTGCTGAAATGATTCCGGCAAAAGATACAGGATTATGGATAAATTATATTTGATTGGAGATGGATAAATGTTATTTATATGTTACCCAAAATGCTCAACCTGCCAGAAAGCGAAAAAATGGTTAGATGCACAGAAAATAGAATATACCGAGCGCAACATCGTGGATGTGAATCCAACCTGCGGTGAGTTAAAGGAATGGTATTCTAAGAGCGGCTTTCCACTTAAAAAGTTCTTTAATACCAGCGGCCTTCTTTATAAAGAAATGAAACTGAAGGACAAACTTCCTGCCATGAGCGAAGAGGAACAGCTGCAGCTTCTTGCCACGAATGGTATGCTGGTGAAACGCCCGCTGCTGATCGATGGTGATACCGTGCTGATCGGCTTTAAGGAAGCAGAATGGTCTGAAAAGCTGGGATGATTGGAGAAAGATTGGGAGTCAGATGAACGGATAGAGTAAATTCATTGCCGCATTTTCCCTTCTGTGCTAAAATGGTTTCCGGTATGAAAATTTAAGCAAAGAAAGGAACATGAAAATGAACGAAAAACGTACCGGCCTGTTCGAGAATGGCCTGATCTGGTTTGGGGCAGGTGTCTCGATTGCCGAAATCCTGACCGGAACCTACCTTGCACCGCTCGGCATGGGAAAAGGTCTGGCAGCGATTCTTATCGGCCATATCATCGGATGCCTGATGCTGTTTCTGGCGGGCGTGATCGGCGGCAGGGTCAGAAAAAGTGCCATGGAAACCGTAAAAATGAGTTTTGGACAGAAGGGAAGCATCCTTTTTGCTGTCCTGAATGTATTGCAGCTCGTTGGCTGGACCGCCATCATGATCTATGACGGAGCGCTCGCCGCAGATGGCGTAATGCATACGGGCAGATGGATCTGGTGCCTTGTGATCGGAGTCCTGATTATTCTCTGGATTGTGATCGGAATCACGAATCTTGGTAAAATCAACACGGTTGCCATGGCAGCATTATTTCTGCTTAGCCTGATCCTGAGCAAGGTCATCTTTGCCGGAGGCGGAGCAGGAGCACCATCGGATGACAGTATGACATTCGGTGCAGCAGTAGAACTTGCGGTTGCGATGCCGTTATCCTGGCTGCCGCTGATCAGTGATTACACAAGAGAAGCAAAAGAACCGGTCAAAGCAACGGCCATCAGCGCGGTTGTCTATGGAATCGTCAGCTGTTGGATGTATGTGATTGGAATGGGAGCAGCGATCATCACCGGAGAATATGACATCGCGCAGATCATGCTGAAGGCAGGCCTTGGCATTGCGGGCCTTCTGATTATTGTATTTTCAACAGTAACAACGACATTTCTGGATGCCTACTCCGCAGGAATTTCCAGCGAGACCGTTGTAAGCAAATGGAACGGAAAGCATGTGGCCATCGTTGTCACCGTCATTGGAACCATCGCAGCGATTGTATATCCGATGGACAACATCACAGATTTCCTCTATCTGATCGGCTCGGTCTTTGCACCGATGATCGCAATTCAGATTGCCGACTTTTTCCTGCTGAAACGGGACAAGAGCAGCCTGGCCGTACATATTCCGAATCTGATCATCTGGGTGATTGGATTTGTGGTATACCGAATTCTGATGAACATCGACATGCCGCTGGGAAACACTCTGCCGGATATGGTGATTACGATTGTAATCTGCCTGATCGTTGGAAAATTTGTTTCATAAAAAGTGAATAAAAAGATCAGATGACTGTTCTGCCTGCATTTGAGCAGGCGGGGCAGTCATTTTGTGTGCCGAGCATGGCACTAATCTTGCTGGTGCAAGTCCAGTCACGGGTATTTACCGCCAAGTGTAGCGAATCACAAGTCGGTATCAGTAACGGTATGGATGGAGGAAGTGGTGTAGCAAAGTTCTTGAGCCTACGAACAGAAACTTGATCAGGCGATTAGGTGGGTGAGATTGTAAATCAAATCGAAGCCCAAATGGTAAACGTAAACCGAATATGTGGTAGCAATAATTCATACCTTTTTAGCTGTATTTTGTATCGTAAACAGAAAGAAAATGCACTATAATCCAAGGCAATGAAAGTACTTAAAAAAGTAGTTTCGTTGCCTTGGTTCCATTTTTAGAAAGAATAATACTTAGGTGGGAAAATTCCCAGGCGCTGTGTGGAGTTTTCTGTAAGAAGCCGGGGACAGACCGCACTGTTTCTTGAAAAAGGAAGAAAAGTGGTGAGGGTCTAGGAACCCAAGCTGTGTGGAGATGGCAGAAACAGGAAGAGTGGTGCGGCTTAGCATGGACTGGGCCAGCTTGCACTTCTGGGACAGGTAATACTGGTAGGGAGTAACATGATATACCTCCTGGAACAGGTGGATGAGCCTGGAGCGGGACAGGGAAACGGTATCTGCCAGATGATCCAAGGACAGACTTTCTGTTAAGTGCATATCGATATAATTGCGGATCGCCAGTGCAGTAGGATTGATGGGAACTTTGTTTGCCAGAAAATCCGCAAGCTCCTGAATATATTGATGGAGCAGTACAGCCAGCTTGTCAGCAGAGTGTACAGGGTCGGCGGTAAAGGCATCAAGGATCCGGGTCAGAGGTGTTTCGTTATGGAAGCGGGGGATCAGGGTGACACCGTCTAAGCCGTAATCGGAGAGAAGATGCTGTACCAGACTGCCGCTGACATTGAACCAGATCTTGGTCCAGGGATCAACTTTGTCTGAATAGTAGTGGTGGTAGGTGCCGGCAGTAAGGATATAGGCATCTCCGGCATTTACAGTGAGGATACTGCCGTTTCGCTCGATATGTCCACGGCCGCTTAAAACGTATTCAAACACACACAGGGGTCTGCGATAAACCAGGATCTCATAGGCAGGATCCGGGTAAGTGATACCGGCCATGATGGGAGAAAAGCTTTCCGCGGTAGGGCCGGTGTAGACAGTGTATTTTTCAATCTGTGTGCGTGTAATTTCCTGAGGCATGGTGGTTCCTCCATTTTTTGAAAGCAAATTGCAATAATGTAATAACAGCATTGTAGTAAAAAGGAGCAAGCCTGTCAACTATGGCTTTCACTATATAAAATAAAAATGAAATCAACCCAAATAAATGATCACAGGAGGACAAAATTATGACACAAATACCCAGACCGGAGCATCCCCAGCCCCAGATGAAGAGGGAGCATTGGAAAAACCTGAATGGAGAATGGGATTTTTCCTTTGACTTTGGATGCAGCGGCATAGATCAGAAATGGCAGGAAGGAAAGACAGATTGGGAGAAGAAGATCCTGGTGCCCTTCTGCCCGGAAAGTGATCTGAGCGGAATCGGCTATAAGGACTTTATCCCCGGCGTATGGTATCACCGCACCATCACATTGACAGGGGAGGAGCTGAAGGGAGATCTTCTCTTACACTTCGGCGCAGTGGACTATGATGCAAGAGTATGGATCAATGGAGTAGAGGCAGGCAGACACCAGGGCGGTTATGTTTCCTTTACGTTTAATATTACAAAGCTTGTAAAGGAAGGAGAAAATGACATTACGCTTTTTGCAGCAGATGATGTGAGAAGCGGAAAGCAGCCCAAGGGAAAGCAGAGTCATTTCTTCTACTCCAGAGGCTGTGATTATACCAGAACGACAGGTATCTGGCAGACGGTATGGCTTGAGTGGGTACCGGAAAGCTACATTGAAAAAGTGCAATATTATCCAAACCTGGCAGAGGCAACTCTGGGAATTAAGGCGGTAGTAAAGGGGCAGGGCACACTGGAAGCAAAGGCCTTTTATGGGGGAGAGCCCTGTGGCAGCGTAAGCGCAAAGTCAGAGGGTGGCACCGTTACCATGACACTTCCTTTGTCCCGTCTGGAAAAGTGGGAGCCGGGTCATGGCAGACTGTATGACCTTACATTAACCTATGGAGAAGATAAGGTAGAAAGCTACTTTGGTATGCGTGAGGTAAGACTGGATGGAGAGAAATTCCTCATCAACGATAAGAGCGTGTTCCAAAGACTGGTGCTGGATCAGGGCTTCTATCCGGATGGCATTTACACAGCGCCTACAGAGGAAGCACTTGTCAAGGATGTGGAACTGTCCATGGCTGCAGGCTTCAACGGCGCAAGACTCCATCAGAAGGTATTTGAGCCTCTGTTCTTGTATCACTGCGATAAAGCAGGCTATCTGGTATGGGGCGAGCAGGGCTGTTGGGGACTGGATTACAGCAATCCCGCAGCACTAAAATATTTCCTGCCTGAGTGGATGGAAGCCTTGGAGAGAGACTTCAACCATCCCGCCATCATCGGCTGGTGTCCGTTTAATGAGACATGGGATTATGAGGGAAGAAGGCAGGATGACAGCTTACTGGCCAATGTGTATAAGATGACAAAGCTGTATGACACCACCAGACCCTGCATTGATACCAGCGGAAATTATCATGTGGTGACGGACATCTATGACTTACACAATTATGAGCAGGATCCGGCAAAGTTTGCAGCAACCTACGAGTCCTTTAAACAGGGAGGTGATTTGGAAGATAATCATGGCTACAGGCAGACACCTGTAAAGGGTATCCCTACCTTCATCAGTGAGTATGGCGGTATCAAGTGGGACGAGGAAGGTGTTGAAAAGGATGGCTGGGGCTATGGTGCAGGTCCTGCTACCAAGGAGGAATTCCTGAACCGATATAAGGGACTGACCGATGCCCTTTTGGACAATCCCCATATGTTTGCCTTCTGCTATACCCAGCTGTATGATGTGGAGCAGGAGTTAAACGGTCTGTATACCTATGAACGTAAACCCAAGTTTGATATGGATGTGATAAAGGCAATCAATGCCCGTAAGGCGGCAATTGAGGATTAAAAGCATCCCGCAGAGTATAAAAGAAAGCGTGTGAGAGACATTGGGGTCTGACCCTCTTACAATTTATTTGGTGCCTTGATCCTGCTGCTTTTTTTTCTTCCGCAGAACAGAAAAAGCGTATTTTTATCATAAGGGTCAAGTTCAAACTGAAAGCGTACAATAGAAGCCAATCCATCGATCCCCCGGCGGAGATCCGTATAACCGGGGGCCAGATAAACTTTTTTGAAGTGTGAAACAGCGGCATCATTCAACATGACTAAATGACTCTACCAGACAACGGAGCAACTGAAGAAAATATATCTGCCGAAAGTCCATTTCCGTTTTTGATACACATCACTGGAACTTCGGGCACAGTTGCTGTTCTTTCCGCTTTTAAACGCGGAAGTTCAACGAAAGCAGGCTTTTCTGCCTTAGGAAGCTGATCCAGGTACATCTGCCGAACCCTTTTCAGTGGATAATAATAGTTGGCTTTTGTAATGTTATTTTGTTTACACCAGGTCGATACACCCATACCTTCCGGACGGTTCTGACATTCTCTGATCTGTTCTGCCCAGTGCATAAGGCGGACCTGCTGTGCAACCAGACTGGTTTGTTCTGCCATAGTGAATACCTCCATAAATGATAGTCAGTCTAAAAAGTTGAGTCACTCAACTTTTTAGACGAGTTCAAACATCCTTTCTGCAAATCCTATTTATAACAAGTAAATTTTACCTTTATTTTTCACTTTTGGTTCTTGGCGAACTCTTGTATCATACACAAAATCTTCAAAAATTACAATAATCTTGAAATAGTGTTATGTTTTTTGGAATTTTATTATATCTTATTTTGGAACTTTTTCTTATAATAACATCATCAAGAAAAACAAAGACAGGTAATCATAAAAGGAGGATTCAATTATGAAGAAGAAAAAGATTCTTGCACTTGTACTTGCAGCTTCAATGGCAGGCGGAATGCTTGCAGGATGTGGAAGCACATCAAGCGGAGATGAAACAGCGAAAGGAGATAAGTCATCCGGAAAAGTTTATTATCTGAACTTTAAACCAGAGCAGGCTGACCAGTGGGTAGAACTTGCAAAAGAGTATACAGATGAGACGGGTGTTCAGGTTGATGTACAGACAGCAGCATCAGGAACTTACGAGTCACAGTTGAAATCAGAGATGGCAAAAGATGAGGCACCAACATTGTTCCAGGTAAACGGACCGGTTGGACTTGCTACATGGAAAAATTATTGCTATGACCTTTCAGACAGCGATGTTTATAAAGATGTCGAGTCTGACGATTATATATTAAAAGATGGCGACGCAGTAGACGGAATCGCTTATGTTATTGAGACTTATGGTCTGATCTACAACAAAGCTCTTCTGAACAAATACTTCGAACTGCCGGATGCAAGTATCAAATCAATTGATGATCTGAATAACTTCCAGGCACTTAAGACAGTTGCAGAAGAGATTCAGGCACACAAAGATGATCTTGGAGTAGAAGGAGCTTTTACTTCAGCAGGAATGGATTCTTCCTCTGACTGGAGATTCAAGACACACCTTGCAAATCTTCCAATCTACTATGAGTATAAGGCAGACGGAATTGACAGCACAGATGCAATCAAAGGAACATACCTTGACAACTACAAACAGATCTGGGATCTGTATCTGAACAACTCTACATGTGAGCCATCTATGATTTCTTCTAAGACAGGAGATGACGCAGCAAGTGAATTTGCACTTGGCGAAGCAGTATTCTATCAGAATGGTACATGGGCTTACAACGATATCAAAGATAATGAAGTAGCAGATGAAGATATGGGAATGCTTCCAATCTACATCGGAGTTGATGGAGAAGAAAATCAGGGACTTTGTACAGGATCTGAGAACTACTGGTGTGTAAATAAGAACGCTTCAGAAGAAGACATTCAGGCAACACTTGATTTTATGAAATGGGTAGTTGAGAGCGATGAAGGTCGTGACATGCTGGCTAACGAGATGGGATTTGTAACACCGTTCACAACATTCTCAGATTACCTTCCGGACAACCCGCTTGTAAAAGCAAATGCTGAGTATACAGAGGCAGGAAAGATACCAGTAAGCTGGAACTTTACAACAATGCCATCTGAGAACTGGAAAAACAATCTTGGTGGAGCTCTTCTGAACTATGCACAGGGTACAGGCGCATGGGATAGTGTACAGACAGCATTTGTTGATGGATGGGCTGAAGAATACGCAGCAGCAAACGAATAAAAAAGACTTTTCACAGGATAGGCAGATAAAAAGGCTGTGAAATAGAGAAGAAGATCAAACAGCCTGCCAACGAGCATACCGGGGCAGGCTGAAATTATGTAATTAGAATTGTGAAAAGCAAAGGCGCAGAAAGGCTTTTTACAGAAAAGAAAGACAGGAGGAGAAGAACATGCAAAAAGCAATAAAGAGATATTTTCCGGTATTTGTATTGCCGACGCTGATTGCATTCACGATAGGTTTCCTTGCACCGTTTGTGTTAGGCGTATATCTTTCGTTCTGCAAGTTCACAACGGTGACAGACGCTAAATTTATTGGACTTAGCAACTATGTAAAGATCCTTGGAGACGGAGATTTTCTTCACTCTCTTTGGTTTACCGCATTATTTACAATTGTGACAGTATTATTGATCAACATTTTTGCATTTGCGGTAGCAATGCTTTTGACAAAGAATATTAAGGGAACCAATATTTTCCGTACTGTATTTTTTATGCCGAACCTGATCGGTGGTATTGTACTTGGGTATGTATGGCAGCTGTTATTAAATGGTATTCTGGCACATTTCCAGAAAACACTTACATATTCTTCAAAATATGGTTTCTGGGGATTGGTTATCCTGATGCTCTGGCAGCAGGTTGGATACATGATGATCATCTACATCTCAGGAATCCAGAATATTCCTGGAGAGTTGATCGAGGCAGCACAGATTGATGGAGCGAATAAAGTACAGCTTTTAAGATATGTTACAATTCCGATGGTTATGCCATCCATTACAATCTGTACTTTCCTGACACTTACAAACGGATTTAAACTTTTCGACCAGAACCTTGCATTGACAAACGGTGGACCGGACAAGATGTCAGAAATGCTTGCCCTGAATATCTATTATACATTCTATGGAAGAACTGGCTGGGAAGGTGTAGGACAGGCGAAAGCAGTTATCTTCTTTATTATCGTAGGAGTGATTGCATTGATCCAGAATAAACTGACAACATCAAAGGAGGTGCAGCAGTAATGAATAAAAAAGTAAAACATGGTACATTATTAACCGTTATTTTTACACTACTCAGCCTGCTGTATCTGTATCCGATCATACTGGTATTTATCAACTCCTTTAAGAAAAAAGTCTATATCAGTAAAGCACCGTTCGAGATACCGACCGGAAAGATGTATGTCGGATTAGAGAACTATATCCGTGGTATTAAGCAGACACGGCTGATTCAGGCATTTGGATGGAGTTTATTTATCACAATCTTATCTGTAGCAGTGATTATCTTATGTTGCTCCATGTGTGCATGGTATATCTGCCGCGTGAAGACAAAATTTACAAAGATCTTTTACATGCTTTGCCTGTTTGCAATGATCGTGCCATTCCAGATGGAAATGTTTACATTATCCAAGATCGCAAATATGCTTCATATGGGAAATCCGTGGGGACTGGTTGTGATCTACCTTGGATTTGGTGCAGGACTTTCCGTCTTTATGTTTACCGGGTTCATGAAATCCATTCCATTGGAGATTGAAGAGGCTGCAATGATTGATGGATGTACACCAATCCAGACATTCTTTAAAATTGTACTTCCGATTGCAAAGCCGACTTGCGTAACCGTTACAATTCTTCAGGCAATGTGGATTTGGAACGACTACCTGCTTCCATCACTTGTACTGGATCAGAGAAAATATAAGACAGTGCCGATGGCAGTTCAGTATCTGAAAGGTGGATACGGTTCTGTAGATATGGGAGCAATGATGGGAACTCTGGTTCTTGCAATTGTGCCGATTATCATCTTCTACCTGTTCTGCCAGAGATATATTATCGAAGGCGTTGTAGCCGGAGCGGTTAAAGGCTAGTGTGGACATTGTCTAAAAAATGAATTAAAATAGAATTATAAAAATTAAAAAAAGACAGCAGAGAGTGAGTGAACATTCCCTGCTGTTTTCGGACGTTATAAAAGGAATAGTGAAAATGTAAAGTGAACGTGTGGGAGGAGTGGGGAAATGATTACAATATTGATCGTGGATGATGAAAAACTGGAGCGAAGGGGAATCCGCTTTCTGTTAAAGAGGGAGGAAGGAGAATTCCAGATCCTAGAAGCAACGAATGGAAAGGATGCACTGGGAGTATTAGAATCAAACCATGTGGATATTTTATTTTCGGATGTAAAGATGCCTTATATGAATGGACTGGAGCTGACGAAAGCAGTGAGAGAAGATCATCCGGATATGGAAATCGTGATCTTCAGCGGATATAATGATTTCTCTTATGCAAAAGAAGCATTGCGGTATGGAGTTGTGGACTATGTTCTGAAGCCGGTTGATCCGGAGGAATTCCATAAGACTTTTCAACGAGTGATGGAAAATATTTCTTCTAAGATAGAGAAAAAAGAGCAGCAGGAAAAGAAAGAAGATTATCTGAAAAAATACTTTTTACTGAAATATCTGTATGGGGGAAAAGAGGAAGATTTTGTTCAGTTTAAGAAACTTACAGATGGAATGGAAGATGATCTGTCCCAATTTACCCGTATGGTTCTTGTCAGTGCCTCAAATGGATTCTTCGAAACGGAAGAGGAACATTTCCTGATGAGCCTGAAGGAAGAGGTGCAGAGAGAGTTTCATTATGTGAATCTGAATTCGAACGAATCCATCTTTTTGTTCACGGAAAAATATGCAGATTATCATGGAATCGTAGAGAAAATGTACCGTTTTTTTGCGCACCAGTTTGACAGTGAATGTTATTTTGCAGTCAGTGAGGAAATCGAAGATGGAAAAAATCTGGCAGAGGAATTTAAGGTGCTGGAAGGAATGTTAGAAGAGCAGTTCTATCAGCCACGTCAGCATCTGTTTTTCCACGGGGAGAAGCAGGAAGAGAAGAAAGCTGATCCGGCAGAAGATTCTGAAATCATGGAACAGATTACGAAAGATATTCAATATAAAGATCTGCCACATCTCCGTCAGGATTTTCAGAGACTGGAAGAAAAATATCGTGCACATAAGCAATTTTCGGATATGTATGTAAAGTTTGTATTTTCTGGAATTATGAAAGAATTGCTCGACCAGATGGAAGGGCTGGATGAAAAGATGCTTTCAAAGAGAGTGGATCGATTATATCGCTGCAGAAACCTTAATGATGTGATTGCTATAGTAGAAGAAGTACTTCAGGAATATGAACATTGCATACAAGAGCAGGAAGATGGGTTCCGATCAGAAGTTACAACCGTGAAGGGATATATTTATCACCATTATAAGGAAAAGGATCTGGGAGCAGAGACACTTTCCGCAATGGTTTTTCTGTCACCGGGATATTTAAGTGCTGTATTTAAAGAAGAAACAGGGATGACACTGAACCGTTTTATCCGTGAAGTGCGAATGAATAAAGCAAAAGAGCTTTTAGAGACAACGAATATGAAAATCTCCCAAATTGCGAAAGAAGTAGGATTTTCCAATAACTCATACTTCTGCAGAAGTTTCAGAGAGTTTTTCGGAGATACACCGGAAGCATGCAGGAAAGGAATAGCGGCGGATGAAAAAACAAATACGGAAGTTGATCCATCGATTTGAAAATCTGAAATTTCGTAAAAAACTGTCTGTTTTGATGCTGATTGCAGGACTGGTTCCGGTAGGATTCCTTGCTTTTTCCATGCAGTATGGCATGATGAATCAATTGCGAGAGAAGGAACAGTACAATCTGGAGAAAATGTTGGAACAGTCAGTGAGTTCGATTGAGAATCAGTCTCAGATCTATAAGAACCTGGTTGATTATCTGTCTTATTCTCAAAATCTCAGGAATATTTTTGATGTGGAGACAGAGTCAGATTATGAGAAGTATTTGAAATATGTGAAGGTGGCTGATCCACTGTTGCAGATGCCGACGATCTATCACAAAGAGATCCAGAGCATTACATTATATTCTGACAATATAGAAGTGCCACATGGAGATACACTTCTTCCAATGTCGGAAGCGGAGAATCAACAGTGGTATTCCAGGTTGAATGAGGGAACATTAATGCAGTGGAGCATCACTCGCGGTGTGAATAAATCAATCATTGCCAGTCGGAAATTCTATGACAATGATACGATCAAAGCGGTGTTGGAGATGCGTCTGGATTATGAAAAAGTTCTTGAACCATTCATGAGCCAGCTTACAGATAATACAGGAGGCATGATTCAGGATGATAATGGAAATATTGTCTATGCCGAGTGTTCTATGGATAAGAAATATCGTCCGAAGGATATTGAGAGTCCGAAAGATATCAGTGAGAATTATTATCTGGTACAGCGGACAATGAAGGATACAGGATGGAATTTCTATATCTATCGTCCAAAGGCAGTAAGTGAAAACGCAATCCATAAGCTTTTGCTCAAAAATATTCCGATTATTTTGATCAGTGTTCTTCTTCTGAGTTTTCTGGGATATGTTTTTTCTCTCCGTATGGTATCGCAGTTGGAGTTATTGACTGAAAATATGAACCTGATCAATATGGGACTTCGTAAAGTTACCGTGCAGAGTAAATCCAAAGACGAGGTGGGTGTGCTGATCCGGTCATTTCGGCGCATGATGGATCAGATGAACCATTTGATCTCAGAAGTATATGAAAGTAAGATCCAGCTTCAGAACAGTGAGATGAGAGCACTGCAGGCACAGATCAATCCACATTTCCTTTATAATTCGCTTTCAATCATCAACTGGAAAGCAATTGAAGCGGGGGAGGATGAAATCAGTCATGTGACATTGGCACTGTCTACTTATTATCGGACAAGCCTAAATCGTGGTGAAACAATGACTACAGTGGCAAAAGAAATTGATAACATCCGTGCATATCTCAAAATCCAACTTGTTATGCATGATAACGAGTTCCGTGTGGTTGAACAGATTTCAGATGGTCTTAATGATTATCTGATACCGAAGTTGATCCTGCAGCCACTTGCAGAAAATGCAATCGATCATGGAATTGATGTGTCAGATAATGAGAATCCGACGTTGTGGCTGACGATTCGTGAAGAGGCTGAGCACATTTTCTTTGAAATCAGGGACAATGGTGCGGGAATGACGCAGGAGAAGGCGGATCAGATTCTGACATATCAGTCCTCCGGTTATGGTGTGCGAAATGTCTGTGACAGAATCCATGTCCTTTATGGAGAAAAAGGTGAGATGAAGATAGAAAGTACTCCAGGAAAAGGAACGCGGGTCTTTATCCGAATTCCGAAGAACACGGAGGCGAAGGTGTTATGAAAAACGATATGAAAAAGCGAATTCTCTCAGCCCATCTTGCATTAATTTTATTGCTGATGCTTTGGTGCGGAACCTATTTTGAGATGAAGGAAAGTCAAAGACAGATGGAACAGTTAGAAGCATCTCAAAGTGAGTCTGGTGCAAGCAATGCAGTTGAAGTGAAAAGAAAGCTGATGTATAAAGCGATGCATACACCACTTGGGAAATATCCTGAGACTGTTACCTATACACTTGGCAAGATTGCAGGGGCGAATAATTCGAATCTTCCTGTAGGAGATACGTACGAAAATAATGCATATACGAGATATTTGAAGAAAATACTTAATATTCAGAATGAAGATGTCTTTGAATTGCAGGATGGCAATACTTATGAAGAGGCGGTCAATGTAGCGATTGAAGATCGTGATATTCCAGATGTGCTTGTTGTGAAGGGAAGAGATAACCTGCTCCGCCTGATTGAAGCAGGCCTGATCGAAGAACTTACAGAAACGTATGAAGAGTGTACGACAGATACGATCAAAGAAATGTATGAAAGTTATGGAGATTCTCTTTTACAGTCTGCAACCGTGGATGGAAAGCTATATGCATTTCCGAATACGGTGATTGACGATGGAACTCCGCTTCTTTGGCTGCGGAAAGACTGGATTGAGAAGTTGGGATTAAAGGAACCGGAAACAGTAGGAGAAGCGTTGGAAGTGATCCGGGCATTTGTAGAACAGGATGCAGCAGGAGACGGTCAGACAATCGGCCTTGCCTGTAGTACAGACGTGGTTGCCGGTGCGGATCAGACTTATGGAGTGGATGCAACTTTTATACATGCCGGTGCAATGCCATGTCACTGGATCCTGGATAAAAATGGAAATGTAGTTTATGGGTCAGTAACACAGGAAACAAAAGAAGCGCTTTTGAAACTTCACAATCTATATGAGGATGAGATACTCGACCAGAGATTCCTGCTACGAAAGACGGAAAACATAGATGATCTGTTAAAAACCGGACATTGCGGTGCTATCTGTGGACGCTGGTGGGCTCCGAATAACCCGTTGAGTGCAGCATATAATGTCGATTCAAATGCAGAGTGGAAACCGTATCTTTTAGACAAAGAACAGGTAAATGAGACGCAGAAGATATCAGTTTTTGAATCGTATGACCAGTGGATGTATGTGGTGGTGCGTAAAGGATATGAGCATCCGGAAATTGTAGCAAAGTATGTGAGTGCGATTTTTGATCAGTCTAGATATGCAAATGATAGTGCGGCAAGAGAAGTGAATGATTATTTTTCTATTAATGTAGATCCGACGGCCCGGCCACTGAATATTAATGTGGATTATGAGGATGCACTTTACCGTACGACAGAACATATTCAGGCAGCACTGGATAAGACGCTTGATGTATCAGAGCTTAGCGGTTTGGAAAAGTCTTATTTTAATACATGCAAATCTTACTTGAATGGACAGCTGACAACCGCGAATGGATGGGCGGCGTATGCGTCAAGAATTCAGGCTGTGGGGGAACTGCAGAAGGCAGGAATAACAAGTACATCGACATTGCCTCTGGAAAATGTAAATGCAGAAATTCCGCAGGAATTACAGGAACTGGAACAGGAAGCATTTCTTCAGATCATTAGTGGGGAGAAACCAGTGGATTACTTTGATACTTTTGTGGTAGAATGGTATGCAAACGGTGGAAAAGTGCTGACCGAACGGGTGCAGAACGCCTATGAAAGTGGAAAGAACTAAAAAGAATGGATATTAATCAGAGACTGACAGAAGAATTAAAGAAACAGATTCTGGCAGCGGAAACGCTTGTGGCAGTAGAAGACCTGTATCGCCCATATCGTCCAAAGCGCCGCACACGTGCGACAATCGCGAAGGAGAAAGGACTTGAGCCGCTGGCTGCATTGGATCACATTGTAGAAGACAAAGGAACCGCTTGAGAAAACAGCGGAAGCTTATATCTCTGAAGAAAAAGGAGATTGTAGCAGAATAAAAAACAAAAAAACAGAT
>UMLD01014053.1_pt1 | contig 16660 bp, 16 predicted proteins | sample 1966491 | NCBI WGS metagenome assembly UMLD01 (sample SAMEA4836191, study PRJEB28245) | human gut metagenome | biome: gut microbiome; material: fecal sample | place: Denmark | collected 2008
GTTAAAGTTACCCTTTTTACAAGTATAATTTTTTTCAAAAAACCTCTTGACTATTTATAGTTTGTCATCTCCTTTGAAGATTAAACATCTCTTGTGGCATATGCATTCTGCATATCTTTTCATAAATCATCACACATAGAATAAAACGCAACTTATATTCGTTGCTATTTGCAAATGCAACGTTTCAGTGTTGCTTTTCAAAGCTTACCTGATTCATCGTAAAAAAATAGTTTCCTGTTTTTAATTTTTCACAACTCATTAAAATGGATGGGCATTAATAAAGCATCTTTTTTATTTTCCTTTATTGTAACATACACAATACTGCTCACATTTTATTTTTAGCAAATTGTTTTAATTGCTATTTTGTTGACACTTTCTTTCTCTTTGTTTCCTTGCTCGACTTGTTTTTAAACATTTTATTGCCTCTCTAAAAACCTCACCACTTGCTTTTACCAAATCAATCGGAACCGCATTACCGATTTGTAATGCCGAATCTGTCAATGAATTACTAAAAACAAAATCATCAGGAAATGTTTGTAACCTAGCAGCTTCACGTATCGATATTGCCCTATTCTGACTATAATGCCCATATCTTCCCTTGGAATAACACAAACATCCACCTGTAATAGTTGGCGATGGTTTATCTGGATTCATTATGCCATAAACATCCCCGTGTCCTGAAAAAACCTTTCCATCTTTATCCTTTTTTTTATGACAATCCAAGATAAGCGATTTAGGTAATCCATTTCTTGAACCACCATTCGCCCTAATTGCAGTTATTCTTTCCAAATTTATCTCAGACAATCTCGCACATTTATGATTATGTATCCTTCCGTTATCATCCACATATTCCTCTCCAGCTGCTATAATAGGCAAATCACCAATTGCTTCCCTAACAGTCTTCCATTTTTTCAAACCATTACTACCGTTTTTATCATAAGTAGCCTTCGGTAAATCAAAGGAAAATCCAATCATTTTTAACTCTTTTTCAATATCATGCCTTACAGCATGTAAAACAAATCTCTTTCTAACTTGTGGCACACCATAATCTGCTGCATTTAATATATTTTCTTTGACACAATAATTTTTATTTAATCTTTGCAAAAATTCGTTTAAAATTGCCTTATTAAAATCCGCCTTTATTCCTGGAACATTCTCCATCAAAATGAAAGGCGGTAAAACCTCTTCAATAAGACGCAAAAATTCAAATAGTAACTTCTTGCGTTCCTCGTCCGTTTTGTTCTTATTAAGCGGGTTTTGTCGTGAAAAGTTCTGACAGGGCGGACATCCCGCAAATACATAAATATCATCTTTATTTATTTTCGCAGTTTTCAATATTTTGTCACCGCTTAAATTACAAATATCCTCATTTAGTACATGTACCTTCTTCAAGGGTTCATAATTCAAATAAGTATCTACCGCATGCTTTTCAATTTCTACCGCTGATTTTATTTTAAAACCAGCTAAAGAAAGTCCGCAGGAAACTCCACCGCATCCTGAAAAAATATCTATTGCTTCATACTTTATTCTCATTCCTACAATTCACCATCTTCCTCTTCAAACGCTGCAATAACCAGCTCTCCAACTGGAGTGTTAATAACTGGTGGCAATTCTTTTCGCTCAAACGCCTCTCTCTCCTGCCTACACAAAGCCCGATAATCACATTTTTTGCAATTCGTAGAACACGCTCTCATCGGAAAATCTTCTTGTAAAATTCCCTTCACCGCCCACTCAATTGCACCAATGGCATGTTTAACTGACAATTCATCGACTGGAACTTTTTCTCGTTTATTATCCTTTAGTGTATGGACATATCCCGTCTCTGCATTCTCTCCTATAACTTCTTTTGCAGCTCTTGAATATAATTGCACTTGAAGTGACATTTCTCGCCAATCAAATTCTTCTAATTCATCTGACATTTCCATTGACTTAAAGTCAATTACTTCTGCCGAATTAATATTTTTAGCTTCATCCTCTTTTAGCAACAAATCAATAGAGCCAGTAATCAACGCCTCTTCCACCAGCAATTCAAATCGTGCTTCATCTTGACGAATTCGACAAAAATCATCTGAATAAGCACTCACATAATTTTTCATAATGTTATGAACAAGCATCTTAGCACGTTCATAGGATCCTGGTCTATTTACTGGATCATTACTTGGAAATACGTGTTTAAGCATAAATGTATCTTCAACCATAGCAAAAATTTCTTCCTCTGTCGGAATTCTATCCCTATATTTCTGGTGCAATCTTTCCAATATAGTATGTGCTGTTTGTCCAAATCCAAACAATTCAGGAACTGTTGCATTGTATCCATATATATTCTGCAATTTATACATAAATGGACATTTAAGGTATGATTTAACTGATGAGTAATCTGTTGGCAATTCATTATCATCAAATCTTGGAACAGGTTCAATCTTAGCATCTAAATCATCCATAGACTTATCCTCTCTCATATCAGAATGCGTCAATTCTGCTGTAAAAACTGACGGTTTCTTTTTGGTTTTTAATTCAGGGTGATTTTCACTTCCTGTTAAATACAGCAAGCGTTCTGCTCTAGTAATTGCTGTATAAAACAATCTAGCCTCATCTTCTTGCCTATTTCCGTACGCCCCTCTATCTATCGCATTTTTCATCAATTTTTCAGGCAAAACTCCACTGTACTTTCCCTTTTTGCCAGGAAAACGCTGATTAACCAAATCGACAACAAACACAACAGGATATTCAAGACCTTTAACTTTATGTATAGTAGATACATTAACCGCATCAACTTTAGAAATATAGTCTATAGATTCTAATTCGTAGTTCTTGGCTATATTTTGCAGAAAGTTAAGCATTTCTCTATATCTCGATGCTGAATCAATACTGACATATGTCTGTTCCACATCCTTAATTATCTCACTGAATAAGCCCAAGTCTCTTAAGGCAGTTTCATTTTTAAGCGTTCGCAAATTTAGTGCGTCTACTAACTGATGCAGAAATTTCTGTGGATATACCTTTCGTCTTATGGAAGTTGTTGACGAATATATATTTGAATACCATTCCTGTAAAACACTAAAGTACTTATTCTTATCCGCATCTTTAAAAATAGGCACAACAAAATTTACATAACATTTTTCAGCATCAGTTCGATTTACTCCATCTTCATTTCTTAGTAACTCCATTATTTCCAATATACATTGTGCGTATGGTCTATCAAAAATCCCACCTTCTCCAGATGTTTTCACAGGTATGTTTAGCTCTTTCATTGCCTTTACAAACTGTACATCCTTATTCTCGCCTTTTTGTGATCGAATACCTCTAATCAGTACTGCAAAATCACTATAAGTAAGTCCTCTTCTACTTTTTTCTGTGCCATCCGAATTATATTCAATATATGTTGTTCCTACTAACGACTCAATTCGTTGTGCAACCCATCTAGCCTCCTCTTCTCTAGTTTCAAACCACAAATTCCGCAAATCCTGAATATTACCATTGTGGTGATATTTTATCTCTTTTGGCAGCCTTTCAAATGGAATTGTTTTTTGAATAAAACTATTTGCAGTCTCAACTATAGCTTTGGTACTTCTAAAATTAACCAACAATTTGTGTGTTTTTACATTCTTATATCTATCTTTAAATGTTAAAATATTCTGTACATTTGCACCACGCCAACCATATATAGACTGATCATCATCCCCAACAACAAATAGCATATCCAAAAATCGGGATAGTGTTTTTATAAACTCTTCTTGAATCGGATTAATATCTTGATACTCATCAACCAAAAGGTATTTAAACTTTTCAATATATGAACCTTCCTTCTTATCTATCTTTTTTAATTCCTGAACCGCAAGATATATTGCAAAAGAAAAGTCCATATAACCATCTGCACTCATTGAATCAGAAAGATGAGACAAACGTTCAAATAATTTTACATCAAATTTCTGAATATCTTCCAAATCTATATTTTCATTATGCATTGTTTGCCATGCTTCTGTAAATTCTTTAATTCGCTTAAAATAGCCCTTTCCATTCGTCAATCCAAACTTATACTGTCTTGACATCACATATAAAATCAAACAATTCTGATCCAAAATATCATACTGACGATACTTTGCGTTAATGTCACCAAGCAGTTTTTGACAAAATGCATCTAATGTTCCAATAAACATGGCACCTATATTATTTTCAGATAATTCAAACTTTCGCAGTGCCTCCGCAACTCTGCGTTTGATAGATTCAGCCGCCTTTTCAGTAAATGTAAATGCAATAATGCTTTCTGGTGCCTCACCTTTAGATATTAAATAGGCTATTTTATATGCCAAAGTTCTTGACTTTCCAGAACCTGCACAAGCCAGGCACAATATATTTCTTGAATCATCAATTACTGCCTTATACTGCTCATCTGTTAAATTTAAATGTAAAATTTCTTCTGTCGTCATAACTTTCTTTCTCCTTCTCCATTATTTGTTAATCCTCAATCTCAATACTACATAGTTGCAGTATTTATAACATATTGTCTTGCTTATATTATGCACTGTTCAGCAACTTTTTTCAATCTTTTTCGTTCGACATCATTCGACAATCGCCGTGTCAAAATTTCCGCTTTCTCTGTCTACATTTATTCCACAGCAGAATTGCTTTTATAAGGTTTAATAGAGCTTTGTCCCGCATTTCATCAACTTCATTCCGTGATAACATCCATAAGATTTTGCTAATCCTCGAAAATCATAGTTCCTACTTTTAAAATATCAAGAAAAAACCATTCATTCTATTATAATATTAGTTTATTCAAAATATCTATAAATAAATATAATATTTCAAAAGAAGTCCGAACAACTGGTCCCCACTATTCGAACTCCTTTTTAGTAATTTGATTATATTGTACTCAAAAATTCAGTTGCATAATCAATTAATTTTTTTATACTTACAGCTAATGTTGGAATTCCATTTACAATTGAAATCATTGGTGCCAATAGTTTAATACCATTAGAAATGATTATTCTCTTCGGTTCTGGTTTTAGCAACTCATCTTTTATCATATTAACTGAATCCACAATAGTCTCAGCATCTTCATTATTGACTAAAGGCACATTGTTAATAATTGCTTTTACTGTTTTATCCAATTTATCTGATTGAATTCCATTATTCTGAGTCGCATTAATCGTTGCATTATTACTTGCAACATTAACCTGTCCTCCACTTACATTCCAATACATTTTTTCATCCATCCCCATTTCATATCCAATTTTTGTAAGATATCCTTCTATACTCTGAATTAGAACTAACACAACTCTATCATTAAATTCCTTAATCACATCATTACGCTTGTTTCCTACACCTGCATATTGAGATATCATCCCTATCGATACATCCAAATTATTCTCAGAAATATATTTTAAAATTGCATATATTTGGTATGTTTCTTCCTCTGGCGTTGGTCCAAAATCAAAAACTAATTCTCCACAGCTTCCAGTAACCTGCTGATATTCAGTTTCTGCATCAAATTCACTTATATCACCTGTCATAACGAAAGTATGTATAATTTCATTTCTATCAATAAATGCTAAAAACTTTCTCAACACTAGATTATAATCGTCAAATTTTGCACGCATAATTCTACTGGATAAAATATTGAAATCATGTGATATCTTTTTTAATTCTATTTTATTCAATTCCATAATACTTCTCCCCACAATATGGACAATAGCTTCCACATAATCTTAATAATGGTTTTACCTTAGATGGTCTTTTGCAACAAGGATACTCAACCAACGTCATATTCTCAACCGAAAACTTAATCGGTTGCTCATTATATCTCTTATAATTTGACTTATATGAGAACTTCAAAAAACTAGTCTTTGTAGACTTTTCAAGTTTCGTAAATTCCTTCTCAATCAAATCATTAGCATAGTTTTCGCTCATCTGCATCCCAAGTTTAAGAACATCGTCTGTTATATAATTATCACTTACAATTCCGCAAGAAGGACAATGAATTTCAAATACACTATCATCTCCGTACACAGAACCATCAACCTTGAATAGAGCATTGCATACTGGGCATTTCAATAATACTTGTCCATCTTCATCAGTTGGAATACTTATAGTGAAAACTTCTGTCTCACTCATGGCTTACCTCCTTTCTAGCACAAATACCAAAACTTTTATTAAATTTTTTTTGTATATACATCTATCCCACCCTATTTCATTAACATTTTTAACTCGGCATAGGTAAGTTAAAATAACAAATTAACTTAATGCAATTACAAAATAAATATCAAGTTATAGACTACAAGTCTTTTGTATTTTTGATAACTCTATCAAAAATTAATAATGCCAAAGTGGAAATAGAAAAACTTCTTTTTATCCTCTAGAACACCTATCTCTTGCTTATTGTTCAAGGTACTTCCAGAAAACCTTCTTTCGAATCCATTTTAAACTTGAGTTGCTCTGGCTTAGCAATCAAATCTTCAATTCGCACCTTAACCTTATTATTTAAGTCATCTGCTACCATTTTCAAAAAAGAAACACATTTCCCTTGTCCCCACAAACCCAAATCTATATCGCTCTGATATTTCTGTAACAAAATCGGGACTATTTCCATGTACAGTGACAAAAAACAAGTTGCTATCATTTCATGCCGAGGAGCCTGAACAAGTTCTCCAAGATATTTATCCTCATCAAATCCTATAGTATTCTTATTATTCAATGATATCTCAATATTTAAATGATTTCTATAGGACAATGCAATTGTAATCTGGTTTAGGTTTCTACTCTCAATTAGAAATGATAAAGCACTTATAATATTCATGACTGATTCTCCGGACATAGATACTTTTGCCAGCAAATCCTCCGTATCTCCTTTAAATCCTTTTATTGAATCTATAATCAAATCACTAAGTTCTTCATTTTCGCTTGATATGGTATTCTCTTTACCATATACTTTGCTTATAAGCCATACAAATAAATCACCAGACAATTCTAAAGTATTACTCAATATCTCCCCTCGTCCAGAGTAAAATAGCATCTTACGAAGCAAAGTCTGTGCATACGTATTTTTACTTATAATATAACGTACTTTTCCCGAACTGAAATATGGAATAACAAACCCTCGTTTAGTATAGGTTCCATCATCTGTTATTTCCTCTCCTCCTGGAATTTGATCTACCGAGAAAGTATAATAATTATATGTTATCTCTCTGCCATAAAAAACCTCCTTTTTATCCTTGTCAAATATTTTATTTATTTCCCAATTAATATACTTGGTTCCGCTCTCTGGTATCTCATCTGGATGTGGAGAATCTAGCAATTTTTCTATATCTGCAAGGTTTGTTGTTTTTTCATCTACCCATCTTGTAACTGTTATCATCAATTTATTCCTCCTACATTTTGAATCATAATTCCATTAGTCACAAATTCAAGACCAATCTTCTTCTTAACCGTTGGCTCAAGAACTATAGATACATCAGTTGCCTCAGTCCTTATGAACGATAATTTCATTCGTATTTCTGTATAAACATTCTTATGATTATCATGTTCTGGCAATAATGTAGAAACATTCCATTTTATTTGATAAGCTTCTTGTGTAATATTACTATTACCATCCAATTGTGTAGAAAACCACTGTGGTATATCTAAACATACTTCTGTTCCTGATAGTTTTTTATAATTACCATTAAGTATGATATGACACCACACACTTGCTACTCCCATTGAATTTTCACTCATCTGTATACTAGGTCTAGTATGGCTATCTTCATGCCGTTCATCGTTATAAAAAGTACACGTTATAGTCGCATTGGCTTTCGCAATAAAATATTCCGCCAATTCAGCAATTGCTTCCAAAATTGCCATGTACAATGCTAATCCTGCTTCAAATCGATAATTTTCTGGAATAAATGTGACATATTCGCACAAATTCCATTTATGTAACATGAACATTGCTATAAAAGGAAGAACTACTGCTTTAATAAGAATTTTAATAATTGAGGAAGGTCTCAAGCTATCACCCTCCTAACAACATTACAAATTTCTGTTGCCACGAGATCATACACATTCTCTGTAACATCAAAAATACCATTTACTTGCATGCTGAGCAAAAATCCCATTCCTTGCTTACTTTTAATACTTACTTTCTTGATATCAATTGAATCATATTTACTCAAAAAAGAAAGTTTCTCCTTAAGTATTTCCCAATAAGCACCATTATCCTTCATTTTTTCTAAAATTTCTTTAATTTCTTGATTTAGTTCTTCATCCTCTACCAAAAATTCAATTTCTGACACAATTGCATTGCATTTTAATAAAAATTCTTCTATAAGAGCTATCATAACAGAGGATGTAAAAATACTTTGCTGATATCCTCTTTTAGAAGCCTTCTGAACTACATCATAATAATTTTGTTGAGGATCATATAAAAAATATTCAACATCTCTTGTCAGGATATTTTGAAATACCTTTCCATATACATTACGCATTTCTTTCACCTTCTTAACATTTCAATTTTTTCAATCTATTATAGCATACTTTGTTATTCTAAATTTATCATAGAATCGAAAGTTTACTACATTTTATAATATAAATCCGTCATCTACAAATGCTTTCGCAAATCTTGTACGTTTTGTTTCATAGTTACACAAAAATTTACCTTATACGATATATCATATTATTCGTATTTCCCTCCTTTTCAAGAACTTCCAAATCAACCAATATCATATACCTTCACGCAATTGTTCGTGATTTCTTGGTTATTTCCATTACTTCATGAACATAAATTTCTCTTTTTACCTCTAATACTCTAATGACCTCCACTAATTTTTCAAAACCTTTTGGTTTCAAAACTTGTTTCAAATTTTGTTTCATTTTGCAACAAGTTATTCTTCTAATATCTCCTCTACACCTCGTTCCTTAACCTGTTTTGCCAGTCTACTACCTGTTTTTCGTAAATGTTCTTCCAAAAGGACATGTGAAATGTCATCAAAAACAAGCCTTATGAATCGCCCTACAATCATAAGGCGTCTGATCTGACATATTAATCACTTCCCTTTCCTGTTCAGGATTTGCCTTAACAGAACCGGTTAGATAACAAATATAATAATTATACTTCTTGTCCTTTTTACTAGTAATATGTTCTGGTGATTTGTAAGGACGTTGTTTTAGCTCTGATATGTTTTCTAATATTATCAAATATTGAATATGGAAGTGTATTAAATAATCTTAATGCATACAAACCTCACAAGCCCCTACTCTTTCAAATGAATGTTTAATCTGCAAACCTGTCATTTTCAAATTGTTATCTATATACTCCAACAATTCTGTACCATCCAAATATGTATACATCTGTGGTGCTACAAAGCTCGGAACGTTTTTTCTTAAGTCATTTAATGATATCTGTGATGTTTCCTGAAAACTATCTATTTCCATTGCGTATCTATAATGATAGTTTTCCATATATTCTTTTATTCGAGTAACAGCATTGCTATCTTCTTTATAGTCTTCCAACCAGTCAGACAGACAATGCCTTTTACCCAAATATACAATACCAGTAATTGCTTTCACCGGTGAGCTAACATACATATATGCCATTATAGGTTCATCTGGAAAATTTCTCCTGTGTTCAAATATCTTCACACCAGATTTTATTTTTTCATAAACATCTGTTCTAAAACTCAATAGCATTTTCCTCAATGTTTTCACCTCCTTATTTCCATTTGCATTCAATATTCAGCACTGATGTAGGCATACCAATAAACTGCACATCAAATTTTAAACTTGGTTCAACCTTTGTACTTGCATTATGAATTCTGAAACTTAATTGCCATCCATTATCCAAAAACATTTCTACTGTATTATTACTTCCAGGTTTGAACTCAAGTGCCACAAGTCTTGTTGGTAATTCAACTATCGGAACAATAATTGCTGACACCTTATTTTTACTCGGTTTATTTAATGTATCATGCATATTGAAAGTATGAATTAATGTTAGGTGTTTACTATCACGACTAACAATCTTATAGTAATCTGCTATTCCAATAAGATATTCTACCATCTTACGTGGCATATTTTTGTCATCTTTGTATGCTCTATTAATTTCATCCATAAATGCCTGTAATAATGGTACATACACATTTTCATCTTTCCCGTCAATTTCCGACCATCTTGTACCATTATCCTTTTCATTCTTCAACATATCAAATATTGGACTAATCTCATTCCAGTATGCATCACTGCAAGGCATACCAAACCATTCTTTTCCAAAGTCAAGTTTATGACTTAATCTACTATGCTTTACAGCGTCATGATTATGTTTAATACTTAATCCTATTTCCCATTCAATGTCATCTCTACGAATAACAATATCTCTTACATCTCCTTTTACACCAGCTCCATCCTTCTGAAATTCTAATGTCAATTCATCTTTATCACTTTCTAACATTTTAGGTTCCATTTCAAGTACCGCATCAATTGCAGCGTCCGCCGAAATCATAAGTGTATGCTGCATTTCTTCGTCCATAAGTGTCCATGCTTTCTCATTAGCACGAAAACTAGAATTAGCAATTATTCTAGTTCTACGCACCTCACACAACGTCTTATATAGCATCTTAATCCAAGCATACTCATACGCCCTTCCCTGATCATTACTTTTTGTACTCACTTTTTTCTCATTAACCTCCTTTGCATCTATAACATCATCATCTACTATAACATCACAACCATTACCATCTAAATACTTCTTTATTGCAACTGCTATTTCATACGCAAGATTGACTGGAACTGCATTTCCAATCATTTTATAAGCAGTATTTGTATCCTCATACAAAAATTGAAAATCGTCTGGAAATCCTTGTACTCTGGCCACTTCCCTTATTGTCATTCTACGATAAAGATTTTCCTTACCCTCTACAAATCTACAATCATTTTTTTCCACCTTAACCATTTTCGGTGCCTGTGGATGTAATTGACATTGTCGCCCTGATGCCTGTACAGTAAATGCCTGCTCATCCCAAGCTTTTACTCTGTTACGACTCATAAATATCGGAGAATAAGCTCCCGTATAATATTCATTGTTATTAACCGCTTCTGGATTATGATGATTTTTCTTCCCTGCTGGTATCGCAGTATCTTGTAAATCCCATATAACATCCCGAAGAGTTATCTTTTTTTCATCATCTTTGGTGGAGCCTCTAGGAAATCCAAACTCAATATGCAAATCTTTTCTGAAACCTATATAAAAAACTCTCTTTCTTTCCTCTGCCACACCATAATCCTTTGCGTTTACAAGCGTAAAAGTAACATCATATCCTGCGTTATCAAAAAGGGTAAGTATATTTTTTACAGCTTCCGAATGCCTATTAGCTAACATTCCTTTTACATTTTCAGCTAAAAAAAACTTTGGCTGAAAATCTTTAAGAATTCTTATATAATCAAAAAATAATTGTCCCCTATCATCTTCAATTCCCTTTAACGAACCAGCTTCAGACCATGATTGACACGGCGGTCCACCTATAATTCCGTCAACTTCACCCCCTAAAAACTGCTCAATATCCTCTTTAGTTACCTGACGTACATCTCCTTCAATTAAATGTGTATTAGGATGATTTGCTTTATACGTAGACCATATTTTTTTATCAAACTCATTTGCTACAGGAATATCAAAACCTGCTCTTTCAAATCCTAAATCCAATCCACCACACCCACTAAACAAACTAATTATATTCATAAGGATTTTCTCCTTCATTGTTTTTCTCTACCTGGCTCCTTATACTAATCGAAATTTATTTTTCAACTAGCTTGCACCCAAATTTATAGTTTAGCATATCATATTTATACATCAATATCAATACCTCGTTTCACAAAGATACAAGGTATCAAGCATTTAGTTTCAATATATTAAACCCACTCTTCTGTGAAATGCTTTTCATAACTATTTCACAAATAAAACCTCTCTATGATATTCCAAATATTTAAGTAATCTTGCTGATGGTTGGAAATCAACCTTCAGTCCCTTAAATATATGCAACCGCGTTTGATTTTCCTCTCCTATAAATGAAGATATCAGCATTTCACCTTTACTAGTAAATGTAATTAATCCCCTATCAAACAGCCTATCCATATTTGCACTTAATAATAAACCATTTTCTACATCAATTCTTTCCTCATTATCGCACACGCTCCATGGTTTTATATGGCTTGCGACCAACAATTGGGATGCATCAATACCAGTAACAATACAGTGATAATTATATTTTTTTATTAAATTTTGGCGAAACATCCCTTGTCCAACTCTAGCCTTTATAATAGTCTTCTTTTCTGTTTCATTTAAAGTCTGACAAGTCCTGATTTCTTCCTCCATTTCCCGTTCCGCATTATCATCTTCAGTCTTATCCATCACAAAAAAACGATATTGCTTAATCGCATTACTATACATACGATTATCACGAATATTCTTTTCAATAAAAAAAGGATTATCAAAAATATTACAAATTGCAATATCCAGTTCTACAGCATTCATGTTAAGTAAGCTTTTATTAACTACTTCTTGTTCCATCATCTCATTTGAAATCGTATTCACTGCTCGCTTATATTTATAAATAGAACTTTCTCCTAGTCTAGGATTTTGTGTCATCCATTTTGAAAAATCATCCAGAATTCCCATATAATTAAAATGTGCCTCCTTTAGGTTATATTTCCACGTCAACCTGCCATATATAATCACTATTGTACAAAACATTTAACGCAATACATTTTGTTTGAGTAAAGCTTTTTTCAGCAATAACTCAACTCTATGCAACTACAACTATTATATTACTCACTTTAACTAATAGCAATTTTCATTTTTGAATTAGATCCGTAATTAAATTTATTATAAAAGTCCATTAGAGCATTTTGCGTAAGTGGTTCAATATAATTTGCATCTTTATCCTCTTTCTGAGATAACTCGTTATCTGCACATGCTTTTAATCGTACTATGTTTATTTTTTATAAGAGGACAATGCAAAATATATCAATTCAGTAGCATAATGACGTTTTCTAAACTCTGGGTGTACCCACAATCTATTTATTTTAGCTTTTCCATCTTCACCTTCATTGTAATAATTCAAACATGCAGCACATATTGTCTGATTATCCTTATTTTTTCCCAATATACAAATACAATGTTTATCTAAATACATATTTGTATACAACTCATTTTTAACATCCATAGAAACATTTGATTCTCTTATGATATCATGCGTTATAATTATTTTCTCATTATTATAACGCACAACATTTCTCTTCTTTAAAAAAGTATAAAATAATCTCTATTTTTTTAGTATATATTCACAAAAAAATATTTATTTTACCGTCCGCATTAAATAGTTGATAATATTTATATACACAAACTAGAGTCTTCTGAATATGAAGCACCTTCATGGAGTCTTTTTCTGGTGATTTTAGCTGCGAGAAATAAAACATCTTTGTTTGTCCTTACAAAAACTTTTTTGTTTACCAAATCCACCTACATTCATGTTTAATAAAATCCACTACTTATGCCGGTCCCTAAATTTCTTTATTCTTATAATCTACATTTAGATTCTGCTCATAACGCATCTTCTTAATTCCATTATTTAAATTTCAAACTTGATTTTGAACATATGTTTTATTAATTAAATTTTCCCATATTTTATTTCTGTTGTATATATATTATTTCCTATCATCCCCTCTAAATTCTATTCATAACATGAAATTAAATATTTTTTATTTTTAGCATAATCATAAAGCACTCGTGTTACTCCCTCTAATATTTCTGTTACTTTTCCTTCCCAATTAAAAAACTCTGATTCTGTCACTCCAGCTTTAAAATTTCCATGGGCTATTGAATTACGTCGATTTACTAATGCATCAATATCATTCTGATAATTTTCAAATAAATCTATAGGTAATCCAACTTTATATAAATTTTTCTGTAACACAATATACCATAAATTCGATCCTGTATCTATTATTTGATCATCAATAATCAACTCCTGCTCCTTAAAGTTTGCCACATTTTCCATAAAATCCACACGGCGATATAGTTGATGCAAACGCGCATCTTCAGGTAATCTTCTTCGAAAGAATTCAGATTTTCGCTCTTTATTCTCATACGCACGAAATTCTTTCTGCATACTTGCCACCATCAGACCTGTTTTAACCTCCCCCCGATTTAATCCTTGTGCGTTAATATATTGAATATATGTTTGCAAACAAATTTTCATGTATCCCTCCATATGCGAATACAACATTAACACCAAACTTTTTCTATATTTGTTTTTGTTTTTCTCCGCAATTTCATTTAATTGATTTTTGAAAAAAGCAAGCTCCTCTTGTCGCCAAGCCAATTCAGTCTCTAACGCAGTCCTCAATTCATCTGCAGTCAAGAATCTTTTCCACTCCTTCCGAAAATAACCTTATTCTAGTTTTTACACCATTAACACTTCCTGTTTTATAGGATTGAAGTTCTGTTCCATATTTAATTTCATTAACACAATCCACAATCTCCTCAATATTTTTATTTTCTTCTATTCTTTCTATCAAAGAAGCCAGCGAAATTGCAATACCATCAAAATAATATAGTACAAATTCATTCCTTATTGTTCCATTTATTGTCTTTCCAGAAAAAGCTTCTTCACCCCAATTATCATTTATAAACTTGAATGTTGTCTCAAATATCTTTTTTTCCTTTTCATAATCAAATTGCACTTCCTCCGCTGTTATTTTTTCAAGATATCTGGTCAAATACTCTGTCACAGGGTACTTATAATTCTCAAGATCATTTTTTATAGCAAAAAATCTCAAAACCAATTCTTGATCATATCTTGTTCTTAATTTTTCCGATGCAATTTTTTTAACAACATTCTGAAAATTTTTATCTTTACTGCATTCTTCTAAAAAGTCAATCCCCTTAGCCCCCAAAAGTCTTATTGTACAATTTCGAATTTCCTGTGCAGACAAAAGTTCGCCACCTGTATTAAGTCGCTTAAACATATGATATTTTAAGGAGGTTTCACTTTCTTTTTTAATCACTTCCATACGTACAAAACTTCTTTTAATTTTAATTTGCAAAGCTTTAGGAAGCTTATCAAATGTCAAATCATTCAAATCATCAACTATATCGCAACCACGCAATATCAAAAAATCATTATCTGTTTCACCCAAACGTTCGCCTCTAAAATGCAAATAACTAGAGATTCTTTGCAATCCATCAATTAAATCGTAAACTCCATCCTCTGTTTCTATAACAAATATGGGTGGAACAGGCATCTCCAGAATCAATGACTCTACAAAACGTGATTGTTTTTCTTCTCCCCATCTAAATAACCTTTGATAATCAGGCGAAATTCTTAATTCTTTATTCTGATACATATCATACAATTCATTAAATGATACATCTAGACTTTTCGTTCTTATTTTAATAATTTGACTATCAACATTTTCTATCAAATTATCTATCGCCATTTTTCATTCTCCTTTCTATTTCGGTTCTATAAGACTATCCTTATTCAACACATCGCCTCCCGAAAACATCTCGCCTTCCATGTTTTTCTCTGCACTGCTTACAACTTATTCAAACTCAATCGTTCCAGGCGGCTTACTAGTCAAATCATAGAATACCCGGTTGACTCCCTTAACCTCATTTATGATTCTCGTCATTACGGTCTGCAGCACCTCAAACGGAATATCTGCGCTTTCTGCGGTCATGAAATCAATGGTCTTCACGGCACGAAGTGCAACGGCATAATCGTACGTTCTCTCATCGCCCATAACGCCGACACTGCGCATGTTTGTGAGGGCAGCGAAATACTGGTTGATGTCGCGGTCAAGACCGGCTTTTGCAATTTCTTCACGGTAAATCGCGTCTGCGTCCTGCACGATGCGGACTTTTTCAGCGGTTACTTCGCCGATGATACGAATTCCGAGACCCGGACCCGGGAATGGCTGACGGAATACGAGGTATTCCGGAATGCCTAGTTCGAGACCGACCTTGCGGACCTCATCTTTGAAAAGGTCGCGAAGTGGCTCGATGATTTCTTTGAAATCAACGTAATCCGGGAGACCTCCGACGTTGTGGTGGCTCTTGATGACAGCGGATTCACCGCCTAAGCCGCTTTCAACAACATCCGGGTAAATGGTTCCCTGTACGAGGAAATCAACGGCTCCTACTTTTTTTGCTTCCTGTTCGAAAACGCGAATAAATTCTTCGCCGATAATTTTTCTTTTCTTCTCCGGTTCTTCGACACCGGCTAATTTTTCATAAAAACGCTCCTGCGCATTGACGCGGATGAAGTTCAAATCATAGTCGCCGTCCGGGCCGAATACCGCTTCTACTTCATCGCCTTCATTTTTACGGAGAAGTCCCTGGTCTACAAAGACACAGGTGAGCTGGTCTCCGATGGCTCTGGAAAGAAGCACGGCTGCAACCGAACTGTCAACACCGCCGGAAAGAGCACAGAGCACGCGGCCATTGCCGACTTTCTCACGGATTGCCTTAATCTGATGCTCAACAAACGAATCCATGCGCCAGTCACCGGAACAATGACATACATTGTAAACAAAGTTGGAAAGCATTTTCGTTCCCTCTTTGGTGTGAAGCACTTCCGGATGGAACTGAATGGCATACAATTTTTCTGATGGATTTTCAGCGGCTGCCACCGGA
>UMLD01042957.1_pt1 | contig 15483 bp, 10 predicted proteins | sample 1966491 | NCBI WGS metagenome assembly UMLD01 (sample SAMEA4836191, study PRJEB28245) | human gut metagenome | biome: gut microbiome; material: fecal sample | place: Denmark | collected 2008
CTGATCCAGATCGACGGCGATTACTACTATGTGAACAGCTCCTGCAAGGTCATCACGAACCAGCGCTATTGGATCAGCAAAACCAACGACCTGCTGCCCGCCACCTTCTATACCTTTGGTGCAGACGGCAAGATGGTCAAATAACCAAAAGACCCATGGGGTATGGTGATTTTAGCGCCATACCCCATGGAAGATACGAATACGAAAAGGAGTACGTATTGCTTGATCTTGTATTTATCTGGCTGAAGGAGCATTCACTGATCGTGCTCCTGCTTCTGGGAACTATCTTCAATGTGTTCTGGCTGTACAGGATGCGGCGGCAACTCCAAATGAAATGGTACGCCGTGATAGCATTCTCGGTGCTGCATACGGTATGTGGTGTTTTGAGTGTAAAAGCATTTGCGTTTCTGGAAACCGGAGATGCTGGCAACATGAGCTTATTCGGCGGAGTGTTCTTTATGCCAGTGCTTTATTTCATCAGCGCAAAGGTTTCAAAACGCAATATCAAAGCCGTTTTTGATATTTTTACGATTTGCATGATCTTCACGGTGATGTGCGCTCGGATCAACTGCATCGTCTCTGGCTGCTGCGCTGGCTTAGTCATACCGGGAACGCACGTTCACTTCCCCACAAGGGAACTCGAGATTCTCTATTATATTGTGATGCTGATTCTGCTCATCCCCAGAGTGAAAAAGAGCAAGAACCCCGGCAGTATTTACCCGTTATATATGGCATCCTATGGAGCGTTCCGCTTCATTGATGAATTCTTCCGGACGTCCTCTACGGGGATGCTATTCCACCTTTCTCATGTCTGGGCAGCCATCGCATTTGCGGCGGGGCTCAGCATTTACATAGAAATAAACGCCAGAAATCATCAAAGAAAGAAGGTAATAAAGAAATGAAAAGCACATTGAAGCGATTCCTTTCGCTTGTGCTCTGCATGTGCATGGTCATGGTACTGCTTCCAAATGTGACCATGACAGCGTTTGCAGCAACCAGTGGAACTGTGACAGGCTTAGCTGACAAGAACATTGGACTGAGTTTTACAGGCGACGCAGATGATGCTTGGTCGGCCAATGGTACGAGCATTATCGGCGCAGCTACCAGCACGAGTGGAGGATGCAGCGATACATCCTATAAATCCACACTGACAATTACAAATAAGAAGTCGACAACAGCAACCCTTTCCTTTGACTACTCTATTGAGCAGAACGGCGGAAAAATTCAGGTGGATGGTACAGAGGCTTCTTCGGGTGCCAGTTTTACCAAGGAACTGGCGGCAAACGAGAGCGTTAAAGTATACATCCAGTCTGGCAGCACCAGTGCTGCTACGAAGATCACCCTTACCAACGTGGTTCTGGTAAGCGATGTCAATGCAACTGCGACTTTCGTGCCTGCTGAAAACGGTACTTATACAGTAGACGGAAAACTCATTACCGAGGAATATAGCAACACGCAAAGCTCCATGACTGCTTATCAGGTAGTGGCGACCCCGGCGGATGGTTATCAGTTCATGGGCTGGTATGATGTTTCTAACGAGAAATATATCAGCACGTCTGCAAAGGCTGCGTTGAACATTGAAAATGACTGCACTATCACAGCGCGGTTCGCAAGTAAAACGGCGGCCCTGTTTGAAACCGGCGGCCAGCGGTTTGCAGACCTGAATGAAGCGGTTGCTTATGCGCAGGCAAACGGTCAGTCCAAAATCACATTGGCTACAAACGGTTCGATCAGCGGTACTTATACCATCCCGACGGGTATTACCCTGCTGATTCCGTTTGATGAGGCGGGAACGCTGTATACGGATGCTCCCGCGGCAATTCGTACAGTTCCGGCTTCCAAGCCCTTCCGGACGCTGACGATGAGCGAAGGCACGTCCATTACCGTCAATGGCGCGATCAGTTTGGGCGGCAGGTATTTTGCCGCTGGCGGTGGTGAGCAGGGACGTCCCGTTGGTGATTATGGATACATCAAAATGGCGGACAATAGTTCCATCACGGTCAAGAACGGCGGCAATCTCTATGCATGGGGCTTTATCTCCGGCAACGGCTCTGTTCTGGCGGAATCTGGCGCTACGGTGTACGAATTCTATCAGATTGCAGACTTCCGCGGCGGCAGCGCATCTTCCGGCATGGGCCATGGGGTGTTCCCATTTTCGCAGTACTTCGTACAAAACATCGAAGTTCCCTTGACGTTGAATGCCGGCGCCAACGAACAGGTTTATAGCGGCGTTTATGCAATGAAGAGCACATATACTACTGCTATTAATTTCATTGGCGACACCGGTATGTTCAAAGTGGAATCCGGTAGCTTTACTAAGGATTACGATGAAAAGACGGATCGTCTTGTATTCACAGTAAACGGCAAGGCGGCATTGAACACGTTGGCGCTAACGCTTGCAGGCATGGATGTCGACTCTGCAAGCTACGTATTGCCCATCACCAACAACATTACCATCAATATCCAGTCCGGCAATGTGACCATCAATCAGGATGCAGCTCTGTTGGCGGGCGTTGAGGTCAATATTGCCGAGGGCGCTGGCCTAACGGTTGCAAACGGCAAGAGCATCTACATCTATGACCGTGACGAGTGGGTCGCCCAAAACTTTGTTACCGGAGGCAAGTTCAAAGCGGTGCTAAATGCCCCCGGAAAGCATTATAACCGCACAGAAGCAAACCTTATCGATGCGAAGGTGGACGTCAACGGTACGCTGACCGCCATCGGCGGCATCTACACCACCGCCAGCGGTGCGGACATCTGCTCCAGCAACGGCACCGGTGTCTATAACCAGCAGGGTACCCCCGGCACGGAGACCAAGACGTATCAGTACACGCAGAGCGGTTCCGACGTGACGGCACATGAGATCCCCATCACCGCCGCCAAGCTGCACAACGCCGACGGCAGCTATGCCGACACGAAAGGCAAGAACTCGGGTACTACATTCTATTATTCAAACGGTGTGTGGGGAACTGCCAAGCCCTGCGATCATAAAAATACCGAAATCCGCAACGCGAAGGACGCAACCTGCACCAAGGATGGCTACACCGGCGACACCTACTGCAAGGATTGCGGCAAGAAAATAGGCACCGGCACGGCTATTCTCGCCAAGGGACATACCGAGGTCATCGACGAAGCTGTTGCAGCTACCTGCACCACACCCGGCAAGACCGAAGGCGCGCACTGCTCTGTCTGCGGAACGGTTATCAAAGCGCAGGAAGAGATTTCCGCCAAGGGCCACAGATGGAATGAGGGCGAGATCACGACCGCCCCTACCTGTGAGAACGCCGGTGTCAAGACCTACACCTGCACAGTTTGCAATGCAACCAAGACCGAAGCAATCGACGCAACCGGGCATACCCCTGTTGAAGTTGCGGAACAGCCCGCTACCTGCACCGAGGCTGGCCATAAAGCCGGTACGAAGTGCTCCGTTTGTAAGGCAATCCTCTCCGGTATGGAAGAAATCCCTGCGACCGGCCACACAGAAGTAATCGATGCAGCAAAGGCTCCGACCTGCACGAAGACTGGTCTGACCGAGGGCAAGCACTGCTCCGTCTGCAACGAAGTCCTTGTTGCGCAGGAAGTGATCCCCGCCAAGGGACATACCGAGGTCATTGATCCGGCAGTTGAGCCGACCTGCACCGAACCCGGCAAGACCGAGGGCAAGCACTGCTCTGTCTGCAACGAAATCCTCGTTGCGCAGGAAGTGATCCCCGCCAAGGGACATACCGAGGTCATTGACGCAGCAAAGGCTCCGACCTGCACCGAGCCTGGCCTGACGGAAGGCAAGCATTGCTCTGTTTGCAACGAAGTTATTGTTAAACAGGAAGTGATCCCGGCTACCGGTCACAACCCGGAGATTCGCAATGCGGTCGAAGCAACGCTTACAACACCCGGTTACACCGGCGATACGTATTGCACGGTTTGTAATGAGCTTATCGCAAAAGGCGAAGTGATCCCGTGCCCGACCGGCTGGCTTGAGAGCGAGCAGGGCAGACAGTACTACAAGGACGGCGAACTGCAGAAGACCGGTTGGACCGTCATTGACGGCAATACCTACTATCTGGACACCGAAACCGGATATGCGGCTACCGGAATCACGACACTGGTCCCCGATGGAGCAACGGAAAAAGCCCGCTGCGTCTTTGATGCGGAAGGCGTATTCCAGAGCGACGTTACCGGTGTTTACAGCGTCGGAGCGGACACCTATTGGCTCAACAGCGGCATCATCGAAGAAGAAGCCGGCCTGAAGCGCGTTGTCAAGGAGAACGGCGAGGTCAACTATTATTACTTCGCGGTTCAGAAGAATCTGGAGGAGCGTGAGGGCCTGACCCTCTCGGCGGCGGTGAAGAGCACTGTGCTGAACGGCAAGGATTGCTGGCTCCACAAGACCAATGGCCTTGCGCTTCCTGAATGGGGCTACTACTTCGATGAGAACGGTGTCATTCTGCACGACGAGGACACCGGCAAGAACGGAATCCTGAAGGCTGGCGAAGATCTCTTCTACTATGTCGACGGCATCAAGGCTCCTGCAGGTATGATCAAGATCGGTGACGATTACTACTATGCCAACAGCAAGGGCCAGCTGATCGTGAACCAGACCTACTACTGCTCCAGAATGAACGGTCTGATGGAGGAAGGAACCTATGCCTTTGACGCAAAGGGCAAGCTCATTCCGGGTGCTACGGACAAGAATGGCATCGTGAAGGACGATGACGGCGTGCTTCGTTACTATGTCAACGGCAAGGTAACCTATGTTGGCCTGATTGAAATTGACGGTGATTTCTACTATGTCCGCAGCAGCGGTGAGGTCGTGAACGATTGTGTGTACTACATTTCCTGGACGCATGGTCTGAAGGAAGCCGGCTACTACACGTTCGATGAGAACGGAAAGCTGACCGGCACTCCGAAGAATGGCATCGTCGAGGAAGATGGTGTTCTGCATTACTATGTCAACGGAACACTGACCTATGCGGGCCTCATCAAAATTGGCGATGATTATTACTATGTGAATTCCAAGTGCGAAGTGGTACGCGATTGTGATTACTACATTTCCTGGACGCATGACCTGATGCCCCAGGGCAGATATCACTTCGACGCAGATGGCAAGCTGACAGGCAGCGTCGCACCTCTGAAAAACGGGATCTACGAGGAAGACGGAAGCCTGTACTTCTACAGGAACGGTGAACGTACCTATGCCGGTCTGATCCAGATCGACGGCGACTACTACTATGTGCGTTCCACCTGTGAGGTCGTCCATGACCGCAGCTACTATGTGTACTGGACGCACGGCCTGATGCCGGAGGGATATTACAACTTTGACAGTGCTGGCCGGATGATTCTGGACAGCGAAACCGAGTAAATACACTGGAACCGCCGGGGCGCACCTTGGCGCCTCGGCGGTTCTCTTTTATCACACAACATCGGAGATGAGAAGGATGAAAGTGCTGTTTGTCAATTTGGTATATGGGACTGGAAGCACTGGAAAAATCATCGCTGATATCATGAACCTGCTGAAAAAGTATGGCAATGATGTAAAGACTTTATACGGTACGGGAGCATGCTCCGACAATGCGGACACAGTGAAGGTGTCTGGAAAGCTGGAGTATTACTTTCACAATGCAGTATCACGATTCACAGACCATGCGGGACTATATTCCTGGGCGGCGACCAGAAAGATGATCCGAGAAATCAGAGCGTTTCAGCCTGATCTGATCCATCTGCACACGCTGCACGGCTTCTATGTGAATTACGAGATGCTGTTCCGCTTTTTGAAGGAAGCGAATATTCCCGTCGTTTGGACTTTGCATGATTGCTGGACTTTTACCGGCCATTGCACACATTTCTCGCAAGTCAAGTGTATGCAATGGCAGACCGAGTGCCGGGACTGCAAATTGCTGTACCGGTATCCGCAATGCTATTGGAAAGGCGATGTAAGGCATAACTTCCTTCGCAAAAAGAATGCCTTTACCGGTGTAAAAAGTCTGACCATCACAACGCCCTCGCAATGGCTTGCGGATCAGGTTTCACAGTCGTTCCTACAGAACTATCCGAGAACCGTTATTCCCAACGGGATTGACCGCACGATTTTCCGCCCACAGTCCAGCAGCTTGCGTGAAAAGTATCATCTGGAAGATAAGAAAATCGTCCTCGGGGTAGCCAATGCATGGAATGCACGCAAGGGATTGCCAGACTTGTTGACGCTTGCTGGCCGCCTCGGCTCTGACTATCAGGTGGTTTTGATTGGCCTAATCGAAAAGCAACTGCCGAATATTCCTTCCAATGTGCTTGGGCTTTTACGCACGGCAAATCAAATCGAATTGGCGCAATGGTACTCTACCGCAGATGTGTTTGTGAACCCTACCTATGAGGAAACCTTTGGCCTGACTACGGTAGAGGCCCAGGCATGCGGAACGCCAGTGGTGGTATACGAAACGGACGGTTGTCCTGAAACGGTAGCACCGGGAAATGGACGCTTGATTCCGCAGGGCGATATGCAGGCACTGGAGAATGCCGTGAGAGACGTGGCAGACAGCAACTGGCGTGCGGACCCTAAAAAAATGGTGCGTTTTGACAAGGACACGGTGTATCAAGGCTATGTCAAACTCTATGAAAATGTTTTGTCTACTTTGGGAAAAGGGCGTGTGATGGCCACATGAGAATTCTTTTTTGCAGTAACTACTTTACGCATCATCAGATCCCCCTATCCGATGCCCTCTATGAATTGACAAATCACAACTATTGCTTCGTGGCACATAAAGAGATGGATGCAGAGCGAAAGGACCTCGGATGGGGAAATGATTTGGTGCGTCCATATACCTGTTCGGCATCAGACCAGGAGGTTCAGAAGCAATTAAATGATCTGGATGTTTTGATAGCAGGTTCCTTTCCAGAGCGTCAGACAAAGGAATACGGCAAAAAGGCCAAATTGTTTTTCCGATATTCCGAGCGACCGCTGAAAGCTGGAAATCCTGTTTTGAAATATATACCGCGATTTCTCAAGTGGCATTATTACAATCCACCTTGGCGGAAGACATATATGCTCTGCGCCAGTGCCTATACCGCGGGGGATTATGCAAAATTCGGCCTTTTCCATAATCGGTGCTACAAATGGGGTTACTTTCCGGAGACGATCCGGTATCCCAGCATTGATGACTTGATTGACCGCAAAGCAAAAGCAACCATTTTGTGGTGTGGACGCTTTCTGGACTGGAAGCATCCGGACGATGTGATTGAGGTTGCAAAGAGACTCCATGAGGCAGGATGCTGCTTCAAAATCGAGATGATCGGTACCGGTGAGATGGAGCGGCAGCTCAAGCAACAGGCTTCGGAAGCTGGACTTCTGGATGAAAATGTACGGTTTCTTGGGGCCATGTCTCCGGAAGCCGTGCGTCGTCATATGGAAAGCGCAGGCATCTACTTATTCACAAGTGACCGCCAAGAGGGCTGGGGCGCTGTGTTAAACGAGGCCATGAACAGCGGCTGTGCGGTGGTTGCCAGCGATGCAGCAGGGGCAACACCTTACCTCGTAAATGACGGCGTGAATGGAAGCGTTTATCACTCCGGCAATATTCAGGAGCTTTATGAAAAGGTACGACGGCTTCTTGAAAATACGACTATGCAGTATAGCTTTGGAAAAGCGGCGTACCTGACGATTACAGAATTGTGGAATGCAGAGGTTGCCGCAAAGCGATTTTTGCAGCTATCGCAGGCACTTTTGAACGGCACAGACGCTTCCGGCTTGTTTGCGAACGGTCCATGCAGCCTCGCAAAGCCGCTGCGGGAGGACTGGTATCAAAGATGAAGTTGAAGACTATCAAAAAACGAATTGTGATTTACCTTGTCAATCATGTCTTGGCCGGAACACGTTTTTTCCCCGCAAAGAGGAGCCTTCTTCGTTCCATCGGCTATGAGATCGGAGAAAATACCAAAATTGTCGGGCCGATTCATAATACAGGGACGCTCCGCATTGGTGCGAATTGTTGGATTGGATGCAATCTCACTGTCCATGGAAATGGGACAGTGACGATTGGAGATAACTGCGATATTGCTCCGGATGTCACCTTCCTGACAGGTGGACACCAGATGGGCGACCATAGCAGGCGGGCTGGAAAAGGCGAATCCTATCATATTACAGTAGGCAGCGGCGTATGGATCGGTGGTCGGGTTACGCTCCTATTGAATACGAGCATTGGGGATGGAAGTATGATCGCAGCCTGTGCCTGTGTTCCTAAAGATGTGCCGGCGGATACGATGGTGGCCGGTGTCCCAGCCAAAGTGATGAAGGAGCTTGAAGATTTTGCTGCAGTCGCTCAGAAAGAATAAAGTCGTTAAAAATGCCGGATGGATCATCGGTGGCAAAGTGGCGAACAAGCTGCTGGCCTTTGTCGTTGGTATTTTTGCGGCGCGCTATCTTGGCCCAAGCAATTACGGCCTGATCAATTACGCGGCGGCATATGCGGCATTCTTTGCCTCGCTCTGTACGCTTGGCATTAACAGCGTGATCGTTAAGAACTTTGTGGATCATCCGGATCAGCAGGGCGAAACAATTGGAACGACCCTGCTGCTGCGGGCGATCTCAAGTCTGCTGTCTGCGCTGGCAATCATCGGCATTGTCAGTGTTGTGGACAGAGGGGAACGTCTCACCATTGTGGTTGTGGCGCTGTACAGCATTGGCCTCATTTTTCAGGTGTTTGATACCCTCAACTACTGGTTTCAGGCCAGGCTCCAGTCCAAGTATTCCGCCATTGCCGAACTCGTCTCGTATGCGGCAATGTCTGTGTACAAAATTATTTTGCTTGCGCTTGGGAAAAGCGTGGAATGGTTCGCCGTTGCAAGCGCATTGGATTACATCGTACTTGCGGTGTTTTTGCTGATTGCTTATTTCAAAAATGGCGGAACAAGATTCCGTTACTCTCTGGAAAAAGCAAAGGAGCTTCTGCAAAGCAGCGGCAGCTTTATCATAGCCGGGCTGATGGTCTCCATCTATGCTTGTACAGATAAGCTGATGCTCAAGCAGATGCTTGGCGCAGATGCCGTCGGACATTATTCACTTGCTTCGACGGTCAGCGTTTCATGGGCCTTTATTCTCTCAGCAATCATTGATTCCCTTTATCCGGAGATCGTGCAGAGTTTTCAGAAAGACCGCCTGCGCTATGAGCGGAAGAACCGGCAGCTCTACGCAATTGTTTTTTATGTGTCCCTGTTCGTATCCGCAATGATCTGCCTTGTCGCAAAGCCTTTTATTTTGATTCTCTATGGAGAAAACTATCTGCCGGCAGTCGGGCCTCTGCGCATCGTGGTTTGGTACACAGCGTTTTCCTACCTTGGTGTTGCCAGAAATGCATGGATGGTATGTGAAAACAGGCAGAAATATCTGAAATACCTGTATGTCAGTGCGGCTGCACTTAATGTTGTGCTGAACCTTGCGCTGATCCCATCGTGGGGAGCATCTGGAGCCGCTGCGGCCTCGCTAATCACCCAGGCTTCGACAACAGTGATTCTTCCCGCAATAATAAGGCCTTTGAGACCAAACTGTAGACTGATGCTTGATGCAGTACTTTTTCGCGGGATTTTTCCAAAAAAGAATGAAAGCACAGCAAGGAGAAATTGGAGATGAGTGTTCTTTTCGGCAAAAGAACAAATGCCGCTAATACAATAACTATTGTGGGGCTGTTCCTCTTTTCGGTCGGTGCCTTCAATCTTCCTGGTCAAATTTTCTTCGCATTGACTCTTTACTTTTTTATATGGAAATCGAAAACCATTGTCATTGAAAAGCATGATGTTATTCTCTTGCTTTTTTCGACATCCTATTTTGTTATTTATACTTTTAACTTTGGATTTGCGGTAAAAAGTCTAATCATATATCTTTGGGGACCTTGGGCAGCCTACTTGTTCGGAAAGTGGTTTGTTTTATCTGATAATAGCGACCGTTCGTTTCAAGAAATGACGAATACGCTAACATTTGGTTTCTTTCTGCACGGCGTTTTGAATCTGCTCGCATATCTTAAATCAGACTACTATGCGCAATATGCTTATCAAAGAGTGTCCGTCGATTTTTGGCGTGGTGACATGGTTTCAGTTATCTCTACGGGGTTTATGTTCACATTTGCGGTTGCTCTTTCAACTTCAATCCTGTTCTCCCATTGCGGGGTTCGAAAAAAGCTTATAGCGCTGGCGGTTCTATTGATGAGTACGTTTGAAGCATCGTTCTTTGCCTATCGAACGATGATATTCATTGTTTTAATTCTTGTTGCTTTTAACCTACTTCGTTGGCTTCATGACTCATCTGTGCGAATCAGCAGAAAAGCTTTGCTCATTGGGCTTGCCGCGCTCTTTTTTGTTGCGATATTTGCAATTGTGTTCCTGAATGCTTTCGGAATTCAAGATGAATTGCTGTCTTTGAAAATTGTACGGCGACTGCTATACGGTGACAAATCTTCGAGGTTTAAAACATGGACCTCATATTTGTTTTCGGGGGATTGGCTTCGTTATCCCTTTGGAGGCCAGAAGAGTGAATTCGCATATCACGGAGAGTGGGTACACAATCTATGGCTTGATATTTTAAATAAGGTTGGACTGATTCCCTTTGTAATCGCTGTAATATTTACGATAACGAGCATACGGTCTGCATATGGTGCCGCTGTGCGTATGAAAAAAGCAAACCACAATTTGCTATCAAATCAAATTGCAAGTTTAGGTTTAGGTGCATTGCTGATCTGTATGCCTGAGCCTGTTGTTGATGCAAATCCGTATTTTTTCTTTGCTATTCTAATGCTATTGGGTGGCATCAAAGGAGTGGAGTGCTCATTCGGCAAGGAAGATACCGCTGAATCGGAAAGGGGATTCTAAAGACATGTCTCAATTCAAAGATAAAATACTGCTCATTACCGGTGGGACAGGCTCCTTTGGCAACGCTGTGCTGCGCCGCTTCCTGACCACCGACATTGCAGAGATCCGCATTCTCTCACGGGATGAGAAGAAGCAGGATGATATGCGGCATACCTATCAGGAGCTGTATCCGCAGTATGCGGAAAAGATCAAATTCTACATAGGCGATGTGAGGGATTACAATTCCATTCTGAATGCGTTCCGCGGTGTGGACTATGTATTTCATGCCGCCGCCCTCAAGCAGGTACCCTCCTGCGAGTTTTACCCCATGGAGGCGGTCAAAACCAACGTGGCCGGTTCTGACAATGTGATCTCCGCATGTGTTACAAACCATGTGAAGAAGGCCATCTTCCTGTCCACGGACAAGGCGGCCTATCCCATCAACGCTATGGGCATGACGAAGGCTGTCATGGAGAAGAATGTGATTGCCCGTTCCAGACAGATGCTGCCTGGAGATCCGGTTCTGTGTTTGACGCGGTACGGCAACGTCATGGCTTCCCGCGGCTCGGTCATCCCGCTGTTCTGCGACCAGATCGACGAGGGGAAGCCCTTGACGATCACGAATCCCAATATGACCCGTTTTATGATGACGCTCAGCGATGCCGTAGACCTTGTGCTTTATGCCTTTGAGCATGGCGAACAGGGCGACCTGTTCGTGCAGAAGGCCCCTGCTGCGACCATCGAGACGCTGGCACAGGCTGTGCTGGAGCTGAAGCACTCCAACCTTGGCACGACGATCATCGGAACGCGGCATGGCGAAAAGCTCTTTGAGGTGCTGGTCACTGCAGAGGAAATGATGCGGGCGGAAGAGCTGCCCGGCTTCTTCCGCATTCCGGCGGACAACCGGGATCTGAACTATGACAACTATTTCAGTAAAGGCAACCCGGAATTCGGCAAGATCGAGCAATATACCTCACACAATACACACCGGCTGAATGTGGAGGAAATGAAACAGCTTTTGCTGAAGCTGAAGCTGTTCGGAGGAACTTGCTGATGAATGTACTGATCACCGGCGCAAACGGATTTGTTGGGAAAAATCTGACGCAGCGCCTTTCCGCCATCAAGGATCACAGAGACAGGACTCGGCCCGCACTGCAAATCGAGGAAATTCTCTTGTGTACGCGGGATACTTCGGCTGAAACCCTGGTGGGCTACTGCCAAAAGGCGGATTTCGTGGTTCACCTGGCTGGCGTGAACCGGCCCCAGGATCCGGGAGAATTTGCAGCCGGAAACACGGACTTCACCCGTACCCTGTTGGAGATGCTTCGGGAAAGCGGCAACCGCTGCCCAGTGCTGCTGTCTTCCTCCATTCAGGCCAGCCTGACCGGACGATATGCCGAAAGTCCCTATGGGCAGTCCAAAAAAGCGGCGGAGGAGCTGCTCCTCGCTTACGGCAGAGAAACCGGTGCAAACGGGATGATCTATCGTCTGCCGAACCTGTTTGGCAAGTGGTGCCGCCCCAACTACAATTCGGTGGTGGCAACCTTCTGCCATCATATCGCGCGGGATCTGCCGATCACCGTTTCAGACCCGGCAGTCGAATTGGAACTGGTCTACATTGACGACCTGATCAACGAGATTCTGAACGCCATGGAGGGGCATCCCAACCGGACAGATGGGGCGTATTGCAGCGTTCCGGTCAGTCATCCTGTGACGCTGGGCGAGATCGTCCGTCTACTCCGAACGTTCCGGGAGCAGCCGCAGACGCTTTTGCTGCCAGAGATCCCGGATGGCAGCTTTGCAAAGAAGCTCTATAGTACCTATCTGTCCTATCTGCCGCCGGAAAAAATTGCGTTCCCGCTAAAGATGAATGTGGATGAGCGAGGCAGCTTCACGGAACTTCTGAAGACCGCCTCCTGCGGACAGGTCTCCGTCAACATCATAAGACCGGGCGTCACCAAGGGACAGCACTGGCACAACAGCAAGTGGGAATTCTTTATCGTCGTGGCCGGACACGGGCTGATTCAGGAACGTCAAATCGGCTCCGATGAAAAGATCGAATTTGAGGTCAGCGGCGACCGGATCCAGGCTGTTCATATGTTGCCGGGCTATACCCACAATATTATCAATCTGAGCGAAACGGAAAATCTGGTGACAGTCATGTGGGCCAACGAGCAGTTTGACCCCAGCCATCCGGATACCTACTTTGAGGAGGTGTAGCAATGGGAAAGCTGAAGCTGATGACGATTATCGGTACGCGGCCGGAAATCATCCGGCTGTCCGCCACGATAAAGTGCTGCGACCGGTACTTTGAGCAGATTCTAGTCCACACTGGTCAGAACTACGACTACACCCTCAATCAGGTGTTTTTTGACGATCTTGGCCTTCGGGCACCGGACTATTATCTGGATGCTGTAGGCGATGACCTCGGAGCCACGATTGGGAATATCATCGAGAAGTCCTACAAGCTGATGGTGCGGGTCAGGCCGGATGCGGTGCTGGTCCTGGGCGACACCAACTCCTGCCTTTCTGTGATCGGCGCCAAACGGCTGCACATTCCGATTTTCCATATGGAGGCGGGTAACCGCTGCAAGGACGAGCGCCTGCCGGAGGAGACGAACCGACGCATTGTGGATATTATCAGCGATGTAAATCTCTGCTATTCAGAACACGCACGCCGGTATCTGATGGAGTGCGGCCTGCCGAAGGAGCGCACCTTTGTGACCGGCAGCCCCATGGCCGAGGTACTGCACGCCAATCTGGACAAGATCGAAGCGAGCGATGTCCACCAGCGTTTGGGACTGACTAAGGGGCAGTACATTCTGCTCTCGGCCCATCGGGAGGAAAATATCGATACAGACCGCAATTTTGTCCAGTTGTTCACAGCGGTCAATGCCATGGCAGAGAAGTATGATATGCCAATCCTTTACTCCTGCCACCCCAGAAGCAGAAAGCGGCTGGAGGCGACGGGATTCCAGCTGGACACCCGTGTGATCGCCCACGAACCGCTGGGCTTCCTTGATTACAACTGCCTCCAGATGAACGCTTTTGCGGTGGTTTCCGACAGCGGAACGCTGCCGGAGGAAAGCAGTTTCTTCCTGTCTGTCGGTAAGCCATTCCCGGCAGTCAGCATCCGCACCTCCACTGAGCGTCCCGAGGCGCTGGACGCGGGCTGCTTTGTACTCGCCGGAATCGACGCAGACTCCCTCCTGCAGGCGGTGGAGATGGCTGTCGGGATGCAGCGGGCGGAATGCTTTGGCACACCGGTAGCGGGTTACACTGCTGAAAACGTGTCCATGAAGGTTGCGAGAATCATTCAGAGCTACACGGGCATCGTCAATAAAATGGTTTGGAGGAAAGACGAATAAATGGCGCTTGCAGATAATCACATACACTTTTTGCTTGGAGTGGATGACGGTGCGAAAGACGAAGAAGTAATGCACGCCATTTTAGACGTGGCATAGCAAAAGGACCAAAGGGGGAGATACAAACAAGGGAGCTGTATATGGGGAAGTGCGGTTGGAAAAGGCAACTGCGTATCCCGTTCTCCGGCTTTACAACATTTGCCGGGGTGTGGTATCATGCGGACAGAAACAAATCTGCAAACGAGGGGGGACGCCTGTGTCAGACGCCAGAGAAACACCGGCGGCGCAGCCGCCAAAAAAACGCATGAGCAGCGGCACGCGTGTGCTGGTCATCATCGTGTGCATCCTGCTAGCCATTGCGCTGATCCTGGTCGGCACGGTGCTGATCCTGTCGGCGGTCGGCCGCAATGCGCTGACGAACGACGACGGGGTGAACATTGCCCGCGATGATGTGGAGGCGCTTGGCTCTGGCACGGTGCGCTACAACGGGCAGCTCTACCGCTATAATACCGACATTGTCACGATCCTGCTCATGGGCGTGGACGAGGAGGTCAAGCAGGATGCCGACGGCGTCTATGGAAACGCAAACCAGTCGGATGCGAATATCCTTGCGGTGCTCGACATGCGTAACCAGGAGCTGACGCTTGTGTCCATCTCGCGTGATGCGATGTGCACGCTGGACATTCTCGACAGCACCGGCGCACACGTCGGCACGGCCACGGCGCAGCTGGCGCTGGCCTATTCCTACGGCGACGGGGCAGAGCGCAGCTGCGAGCTGACGAGCGCGGCTGTTTCGCGCCTGTTTTATGACCTGCCGATCCCGGCCTACGGATCGATCTATATGCAGGGTATCCGCCAGCTTGTGGACAGTGTTGGTGGTGTGACCGTTACGCCGGATGCGAGCTTTTCCGGTTTCACCGCCGGACAGCCCGTGACGCTCACCGGTCAGCGCACGGAGAATTATATCCGCTACCGTGCCGACTCGACCGAGGGCAACAACCAGCGCATGCAGCGGCAGAAGCAGGTCGTGCTCGCGCTCGTGAACAAGATGCTCGCGCAGGTCAAGGAGGACCCGGCGAGCGTGCTGGCGCTCTATAACGATGTTCGGCGCAATATCACGACGAACATCAACACCGCCATGATGGTCTATCTGGCGCAGCAGGCGAGCGGGATGCACTTCTCGGGCGATATCGTCAACGTGCCCGGCACATCGGTTATGGGCGCGCAGAAGCACGCAGAGTATCAGGTCAATCCCGATGCGCTGTTGGAGATGGTCCTGGATATTTTCTAC
>UMLD01023771.1_pt1 | contig 15431 bp, 10 predicted proteins | sample 1966491 | NCBI WGS metagenome assembly UMLD01 (sample SAMEA4836191, study PRJEB28245) | human gut metagenome | biome: gut microbiome; material: fecal sample | place: Denmark | collected 2008
TAATGCAGATTGTACAGGCGACAAGACGGGACGTCGAGGGCGCCGTCCCCTACATGATAGTGCAATGCGCATTTTTGTACGGAAATAAACAGTGTTAGAAATTTAGATAACAGATTTATAAGGGGTGGGATTTCCGCCCCTTTTTTTGCAATAAGGAGAAATTTTATGAAAGAATACATACTCTCTTTAGATCAGGGAACGACTTCCTCCAGAGCGGTGCTTTTTAACGCAAAGGGTGAAAAGGTTGCGAGCGTACAGAAAGAATATCCGCAGATATTCCCCGGCAACGGCTGGGTGGAGCATGACCCTATGGACATACTGGAAAGTCAGCTCAGTTCTGCTCGTGAGGTCATTGCAAAGGCTGGGATAACAGCGGAGGACGTGGCGGCTATCGGCATCGCAAACCAGCGTGAAACGACGATACTTTGGGACAAGAACACCGGCAAGCCTGTTTATAACGCTATCGTTTGGCAATGCAGAAGGACTTCTGAGGACTGCGCACGAATGGAAAGTCAGGGGTTACAGAAGTTTTTCAAGGACAAGACGGGACTTCTTATCGACCCTTATTTCTCTGCCACAAAGATAAAGTGGATACTTGAAAATGTTGAGGGCGTAAGGGAGCGTGCGGAAAAGGGGGAGATACTTTTCGGCACTGTGGATTGCTGGCTCATATGGAATCTGACAGGGGGAAGGGTACACGTTACGGACTACTCCAATGCTTCCAGGACTATGCTTTTCAACATTCACACCCTTGAATGGGACAGGGAGATACTGGGGCTTTTGGGCATACCCAGCTGTATGCTCCCTGAGGTCAAAGAATGTTCGGGTGACTTGGGCGAAACTGAGGAGAACATTTTCGGAAGCAGGATAAAGATCGCAGGCTGTGCAGGAGATCAGCAGGCGGCACTTTTTGGGCAATGCTGTTTCCGTGAGGGAGATGTGAAAAACACCTATGGCACGGGCGGTTTTCTGCTTATGAACACGGGTGAAAAGCCTGTGGAAAGCCGTCATGGGCTGCTCACGACTATTGCCTGGGGCATAGGAGGAAAGGTGAATTATGCTCTGGAGGGGTCGGTATTCGTATCGGGTGCGGCTGTAAAATGGCTTCGTGACGAGCTTTGCATAATACGCACAGCGTCAGAAACTGAGGAGCTTGCAAGAAGCGTTGAGGACACAGGGGGAGTTTACTTTGTGCCTGCATTCGTGGGACTTGGCGCACCATACTGGAAGCCCGAAGCCAGGGGCTTGATAACAGGGCTTACAAGAGGAACAAACAGATGCCACATAGTCAGGGCAACATTGGAAGCTATGTGCTATCAGACCTATGACGTTCTCAGGGCGATGGAGGAGGACGCTGGGGCTATCGGAAGCATAAAGGCTGACGGCGGTGCGGCAAACAACGATTTTCTTATGGAATTTCAGGCTGATATATTGGGTCATTCGGTCATAAGGCCTTATAACGTGGAATCCACCGCAACAGGTGCGGCATATCTTGCTGGGCTTGGCTGTGGGCTTTGGGGCAGCATGGAAGAGCTTGTTGGCGTTTCGGATAAGTTCAGGGAGTTTATTCCGTCTATGAGCGAGAGTAAACGCAGTGATCTGATAGGTGGTTGGAAGAAAGCGGTTCAAGCGGCTATTAGGGAATAAAGATAAAAAAAATCGGGCGACCTTGGGTGGGTCGCCCTTTCTGTTATATATCTTTCATTTCATTAAGCACCTGGGCACATAGGAAAAGCGAACCACATATAAGATTTACTCCGTGAGGATTCTCGTTTATTAGCTGACGTGCCATTTCAAGGGCAGACTTTGGACTTTGCTCTGCCCTGCCGCCTGCGTTGGTTATGATGTCGGCAAGGTCAGAGGCAGTTTCGGCTCTGTCGCTGAAACCGTCAACTGTGTAGAATTTGTCTACATACGGTATGAGTTTCTTTACCGCCTCGGTGATGTTTTTATCCCTGCACATTCCCATAACAGCGTAGCATGGGTGTTTTTCACAATGCTCCAATACACCTGCCAAGGCTGACAGACCGTCGGGATTGTGTGCGCCGTCAAGTATCAAAAGTGGCTCACGGCTGAGTATCTGCACTCTGCCTTGGAGCTGGGCTTTTTTGATGCCCTCAAAAATTTTATCCTGGGGAATTTTCAGGGTATCGTTGATAAGGCGTATGCCACTTATGACGCTCATGGCATTTAGTACCTGATGTGCGCCGCCCATTGTGACTTCATAAGGCTGTCCTTTGAACTCAAACTTTGAGCCGAAAACGTCACAGCTTATAAGTTTGAGCTGGTTGATGTCGGGGATAACGAGCTGAGAAAGATTTTTCACCGCCTGCTCTCTGACGGTGCGGATAACTTTCATGTCATTGCCTGCACTTAGCACACATGGGCAGTGGGGTTTTATAATGCCTGCTTTCTGATAGGCTATCTTCTCCAAGGTGTCGCCCAGAATGGCGGTATGGTCGAAATCAACTGAGCCTATAACTGTGAGGACAGGGGTTTTTATAACGTTGGTGCTGTCTAAAAGTCCCCCAAGACCTGTTTCAAGGACGACTATATCGCAGTTTTCCTCGGCAAAATAGAGAAAAGCTATGGCGGTGGTTATTTCAAACTGAGAGAAATTCTCACGGTCGCAGTGCATATCGGTGACGGCTTTAACACACTTTGCCATTTTCGCAAGGGCAGGCTTTGGTATATCAATGCCGTTTATTTTTATCCTGTCGGTATAGCTTATTATATAAGGCGAGGTGAAAAGACCTGTTTTTAGTCCTGCACACCGGAACACTTCGCTGAACATCTGCGCCATTGAACCTTTGCCATTGGTGCCTGCGATATGGACGAATTTAAGGCTGTCCTGAGGGTCGCCAAGATCGGAGAGCAAGGCTTTTATTCTGGACAGGTCTTTCACGGGCTTGCCTGAATGGGAAAAGCTGTTTATAAATTCAAGTTCGTCTATGTCTTTGGTATTTTCTATCAATTCTATCCCTACATTTCGTCTATTATTTCTTTAAGCTCTCTTGCGGTGTCTATATTTACACCTGCGGTCTTTGCAAGCTCCTCGACTGTTGCTTTTTTGAGAGCCTCTTTGGTTTTATACTCGGTGATGAGTTTTGCGGCTTTTTTATCGCCTATGCCTTTGACTTTGGTTATCTCAAGTCGGTGGGCATTCTTTTTATGCTTCTGTGCCTGATAGGTTATGGCTACTCTATGGACTTCGTCCTGAATGGCGGTAACAAGATTGAACGCCGCTCTGCACTTTGCAAGGCTTATTTCTCCGCCCCCTGTGGCAACGGCTCGTGTGCGGTGCTTGGAGTCTTTCACAAGTCCGAACAATGGGCAGGTCACACCCATTCGCTCTAAGACAGGCTCAACGGCATTGACGTGGCCGTTTCCACCGTCGAGCAAGATAAGGTCGGGCATAATGGAAAAGCCCTCGTCTGTTTTCTCAAAGTAGTTTCTAAAGCGACGTTCTATGACCTCCTGCATACAGGCATAGTCATTTTGCTCTGCAACTGTTTTGATAGAAAACTTTTTATAATACTTCTTGCATGGTCTGCCGTTTTCAAAGACCACCATGCCTGCTACCATATTTGTAGAGGCGAGGTTTGATATATCGTAGCACTCGATATATTTCGGGGTCTTGGGAAGTCCCAATGCTTTGGCAAGCTCCTCAAGGGCGGTTATCTCACGACTCGTTCTGCCGACTTTTATGGAGAGATACTCGGTGGCGTTGCTTTTGGCAAGGGTGGTAAGGCGGAGAAACTGTCCTCTTTTCGGAGTAGAGATATTCACGGCATGGTCATACTTCTGGCGGAGAAATTTCTCTATTATCTCGCCGTTTGTGATATCCTCGTCAAGGAGGATATCTTTCGGTATACTGTCTTTGGAGGAATAATACTGCATGAGAAAATCTTCACGCATTTTTACGCTGTCGTCTTTTTCTCCCAGAAAATAGGAAGCCTTATCAAAAAGTCTGCCCCCACGATACATTATAACGCTTGCACAAGCCATTTCGCCATTTTGAGCAATGGCGATTATATCAGTGTCACGAATATCGTCATTAATTATCTTCTGACTTTCAGCGGCTTTTTGTATGGCTTGGATACGGTCACGAAGCTTTGCGGCAAGCTCAAAGTCAAGCTCCTCAGCGGCTTTGTTCATCTCCTCGGTGAGTCTTTCAACTGAATCTGACGAGCCGTTTCGGATATAGTCCACCGCCTGACGGACTATAGAATTATACTCCTCTTTGGAGAATTTTCCTGTGCAGACGCCCATGCACTGCTTTATGTGCATATTAAGGCAGGGACGCTGTTTTCTGAAATCCTGCGGAAATTTTCGTGAGCAGGTAGGGAGCATAAAGACTTTATTGGCTTCGATAACGGCTTGTTTTACTGCGAACGAGCTTGTATAGGGTCCTATATACTCTGCACCGTCATCGTATTTTTGCAATACGGCTTGCAGGCGTGGATAGTCCTCATTTGTGACCCTGATATAGCTATAGCCCTTATCGTCTTTCAGCAGGATATTATACTTCGGGGTATACTGCTTTATAAGAGAACACTCCAGCACCAGGGCTTCAAACTCAGAGTCGGTGACGATAAAGTCATAGTCATAGACGTGAGAAACCATTTTCCACACCTTTGGCAGGTGATCCTGACACTTTCTGAAATAAGATGTCACACGGTTGCGGAGATTTTTCGCCTTGCCGATATATATTATCTTTTTCATTTTGTCTTTCATTATATAACAGCCCGGTGAGGTGGTGAGCTTTGAAGTTTTATCACGCAGAAATGGCAGGCGTGGGTTGTCTTCATCTGTAATGTACATAAATTCTCCTAACTGAAACTAAAAGCAAAGGCAATACGAGTTGTCCGTATTGCCTTGCTATTATCTCTTACCAATACATAAATACAGGAGTACCCATATCTATTTTGTCATAAACGTATTTTGCTTTATCTAAAGGCATATTTATACAGCCGTGTGAACCCCATGTGCTTGACTTATAACGCTCACCGCCGAAGTTGCCGTTCTGCCATGACGCGTCGTGAAGTCCTATGCCGATAGTGGAAACGTTGTTCCAATAGTCAACATATGAAGCGTAAGACTGTCCGTCTGCTGATCCTCTGAGGGTCTTGCCCTTTTCCTTATACCAAAGCTTATAAACACCGCCAGGGGTATTTCTTGACTTGCTTGGATAGCCTGAAACTATATCAGACTCCATTGTGAGCTTGCCGTCTTTATAATACCACAAATGCTGTGCGGTAAGGTCTACCTCGATATAAGTGTTGCCGTAATCCTTATCAGCTGTACGCCAATCCTTATTGCAGGTATACTCATAAGCTGAGTCAGGGTTTACATAGTAGACAGGCTCAGTTTCGGCAGACTCGCCCTTTTCAATAAGGTCTACGATAAGGTCGCAGGTCTTTTGCTGGTCTATCCACCAGCCGTAACAGCCCTGGCCCTCGGAGATAGTGATAGTTCCACGCTTTGTGGTCTTGAACTCTCTGTCCTTGCCATAGGTATCATACTTATCTGCAAGGTCTTCAACATATGCCATTGCCTTATCTTCATCAACTGTATAGCCGGCTTCGGCGTTATCCTCGTCAAAGGTTATCCAATCCATGATAGTATCACCTGTGAGAGTTTCGGTGGTGTAGATAAAATCGAATGTTATTTCGATATCGTTAAGGTTATTGAGCTTCTTGCAGGTCTCTTCAAGCATATCCGCTGTTATGGCAGGCTTTTTATAGCAATCTGCCTGTGAGATATCAACGTCAAAGCTACCGTCGTCAATCTGATTTTCCACATAGGAATAAAGCTCGTCTATCTTATTCTCCTCCACAGCGTCGCCCGTGGTTTCTTTTACCACAACATAGCTGTTGTCGTCGCCTTTTTTGATATAGGCGTCCTCAGGATCTTTTGTGCTTTGGGAGTCAAGCACCTTTCTTTTCAGCACCTTTTCAAGCTTAGCCTTATCGTACTTGAACTTAGATTCAAAAGTGAAATCCGTACGCTTCATGGCAGAAGAGAACCATGAATAGTGGTTTTGCTGAATATAATACTGTGTGATAAGGTTTTGTGTATTATCGTTATAGCCTATTTCAGACAGCTTTATGGAAAATGTTGTGCCGTCTTTCTTTGTAACGGTGATGGCTTTTGGGATAACAGCCTGCTCGCTTACGAGCTTATAGGCTTCCGCCTTGGTCTTTCCGCTGACCTCGATGCCGTTTATATATGTATTTCCAAGAAATCTATCCTTATACGAATTCATGCCCCACAGATAGAAGCCACCTGCGGCGACTATCATAACACCAACAACTGAGCATATTGCTATTGCGACAGTCTTTCCTGACGAGGACTTCTTTTTCTTCTTTTTTCCCTTCTTTGAGCCGCTCTTTGAAGTCTGCTTTGATGCAGGCTTTGCATTTTTACTGCTTGTTTCAGTTGTTTTGGGCTTTTTAGGCTTGATAGTTTCCTCGCCAAAGTCTGAAACTCCTCTTACGGGAGTGATCGGCTCGTCAAAGCCGCCGTCCTGCATTGCCATATTTTTAGCGATCATTCTTGCCATATCCTCATGGCTCATAGGGCGGTTCTGCGCCTGCGGCTTTGCGGCTTCATCGCTGTCGAGGGTAAGACCTTTCATATCAAGATCTATACCAAGCTCATTTTCCTTTCTTTCTCTATCGTTCATAATATTACCTTTCCTTATATAACCTTATTATAATATACTCGTTTCACATTTATTTTACCCTATTATACAACACTATCACCTTTTTTTCAAGGAGTATTTCCTACAATATAAAGACAATTTTATGACGATTTCTCAACAGTTTTCATACAGTTGTATAAAAATGCAGTTTTCAAAATGTTATCCTGCATATTTTTCCTGTGTCAAGGAATTTTTTTTGCAAAACCTCTTGAAAAAGATCACAATAAGTATTATAATATATGTGGTAAAGGTTCGCTTGTCGAGCCGATCATTAATTTAAGAAAGAAGGATCTGTATGTTAGATATCAAGATCGAACGTACCACTACTCCAAAGGAAAAACCGGCTGACGAGACAAAGCTTGGTTTCGGTCACATTTTTACTGACCATATGTTTGTTATGAATTATGACGCAGGTCAGGGTTGGCATGACGCTAGGATCGTGCCTTACGGCGACCTTTCACTCTCCCCTGCTGCTATGTGCCTGCACTACGGTCAGGAGATATTTGAAGGCCTTAAGGCTTATCGTACTGCTGACGGCTCTGTTCAGCTTTTCAGACCTCAGGAGAACTTCAAGAGAATGAACAACTCTGCTGAGAGAATGGTAATTCCTAAGATAAACGAAGAGGATATGCTCTACGCTCTGAAAACTCTTGTTAAAATGGAGCAGGACTGGGTACCTCACACAGAGGGCGCTTCTCTTTACATCAGACCATTTATCATCGCAGTTGACCCATATGTAGGTGTTAAGCCTGCTGACCACTATCTGTTCATCATTATTCTTTCACCTTCAGGCGCTTACTATTCAACCGGTCTTAACCCTGTTAAGATCTATGTTGAGAACAAGTATGTAAGAGCCGTAAGAGGCGGTACAGGCTTTGCTAAGACAGCCGCTAACTACGCTATCTCACTTGCAGGTCAGGAAGAAGCTCACGAGCAGGATTACGAGCAGGTACTTTGGCTTGATGGTGTTGAGAGAAAGTATGTTGAGGAAGTTGGTTCAATGAACATCTTCTTCGTTATTGACGGCGAAGTTGTTACACCACAGCTTCTTGGCTCTGTTCTCCCTGGTATCACAAGAAAGTCTGCTATCGAGATATGCAAGAAGAAGGGCTACAAAGTAAGCGAGAGAAAGATCTCTATTGAGGAGATCGCTGAGGCTTACGACAACGGCAAGCTTGACGAGGTATTCGGCACAGGTACTGCTGCTGTTATCTCACCTGTTGGTCATCTTAAGTGGGGCGACAAGGTAATGGAGATAAACAACAACAAGATCGGCCCTGTTTCACAGATGCTTTATGATACAATGACAGGCATTCAGTGGGGCAAGATACCAGACGAGTTTGGCTGGATCGTTAAGATCGACTAATATCGTGAATAATCAATGCGGTCTGTGCTTCGGTATAGACCGCATTTTTCATAGGAGTGATAAAAATGGAGCTGCAGCAGATAATAGACAAGTCACACAGGATAGTATTTTTCGGTGGAGCAGGGGTATCAACAGAGAGCGGCATACCTGATTTTCGGTCGGTGGACGGACTTTACAATCAGAAATATGATTATCCCCCTGAGCAGATACTCAGCCACACGTTTTTTATGCGGCACACAAAGGCATTTTATGATTTTTACCGTGACAAAATGCTTTGTCTGACGGCAAAGCCTAACAAGGCGCATTACAAGCTGGCGGAAATGGAGAGGGCAGGCATACTTTCTTCAGTTATCACGCAGAATATTGACGGACTTCACACGGCGGCAGGAAGCAAAAAGGTGCTGGAGCTTCACGGAAGCGTACACCGCAACTACTGTATGGACTGCGGAAAATTCTACACTGCGGAGGATATTTTAAACAGCACAGGCATTCCGAAATGCACCTGCGGCGGAATAATCAAGCCTGATGTTGTGCTTTATGAGGAGGGGCTTGATGATAAAACTGTGACGGAGGCGGTGAGGGAGATTTCTCAGTGCGACACGCTTATTATTGCAGGCACTTCTCTGACAGTTTATCCTGCGGCAGGAATGGTGAGATATTTTCAGGGGGATGATCTTGTGCTGATAAATCGGAACAAGACTTCCATGGACGGCTCCTGCGACCTTGTTATCCATGACAAGGTGGGGGAAACGTTGGATAAGATAGTGATAAAGTAAAGATAAACTACGTGATAACAGGGTGAAATAACAAACGGGCGAACGCTGTTCGCCCCTACAGATGTGGATAGCCACATTTGCAGGGGGCAGTGTCCACCCGTGTTTTTATGCTATTTTATTCGTCCATATGCTGTGCGGTATAAAGCTTGTAATATTCGCCTTTCTTTGCGATAAGCTGGTCATGTGTGCCGCACTCGGCAATGCCTTTGTTGTCGATATACATTATCTTATCGCAGTTTTTGATAGTGGAAAGTCTATGTGCGATAATAAATGAAGTTCTGCCAACAAGAAGTCTTTGAAGTCCCTGCTGAAGGAGCTTTTCTGTTCGTGCGTCTATTGATGAAGTTGCTTCGTCAAGGACAAGTATTTTCGGGTCGGAGAGGAGCGTTCTTGCAAAGGAGATGAGCTGTTTCTGTCCGCCTGAAAGCTTTGAGCCACGCTCGTTGACCTCGGTCATATAGCCGTCTTTCATTTCGTTTATGAACTCGTCTGCGCAGACTATCTTTGCGGCTTCTCTTATTTCTTCTTCCGTTGCGTCAAGTCTGCCGTAGCGGATATTATCATAAATAGTGCCGCTGAAAATAAAGCTGTCCTGAAGCATTATGCCCATTTGTGAGCGGAGAGAATGCAAGGTCGCCTGACTTATATCCTTGCCGTCTATGGTTATTTTACCGCTGTCCAGATCATAAAATCTTGACAGGAGAGAAACTACTGTAGATTTTCCTGCGCCTGTTGGTCCAACGAGGGCAACGCTTTCGCCCGGCTTAACGTCAAAGGAGATATGCTCCAAAACTGTTTTGCCCTGCTCATAGCTGAATGTAACGTCATCAAATTTTACCTCGCCTGTGATATCACCGATATCCTGAGCATTCGGCTTGTCTGCGATAGTGGCAGGCTCGTCAAGGGTTTCAAAGATACGCTCAAGGTAGGCGATATTGTTGATGAAGTTGTTGAAGATGTTTGACAGGTTCATGATAGGCTGCCAGAAGCTTGAAGCATAGCTTGTCATGGCAACGATAGTTCCAAGGCTCACTGCCGCAGGGGTCAGAACCAGCAGACCCACCACGAATATTGCGGCTCTCACAAGAGTAGAAACGTTGTCGGTAGCAGGCCAAACAAGGTTAGAATATTTCACGGCGTTTATCCAGCTTTTACGATATTTCTCGGAAAGTCTGTCGAATATCTGGGCGTTTTCTTCCTCACGGGTGAATATCTGGGTCACTCTTGCGCCTGTGATGTTTTCCTGCAAATAGGCGTTAAGGTTTGAGGATTTGTTTGAAACGTCCTGCCATGCTTTACGCTGTCTTTTCTTTATCATCATCATTATGACTGCAAATATCGGCAGACCCGAAAGCACCACCAATGACAGCTTCACATTCACAAAGAACATGAAAATCATGATGAAAAGCATATTAAGGCACTCGAGTATAACATTGATGATACCGTTTGAGAGCATATCCGACACGGAGTTTACATAGTTTACAACTCTGATGAGGATCTTGCCGTGTGGGCGGTTATCGTAATACTCAAATGGAAGCTCCTGCAAATGCTTGAAAAGGTCGGTACGGATATCGAAGATTATATCCTGACCAACAACTGTCATTATCCTTGAACGGATAGTGGAGAATGTTATGGACACGGCTATAGTGCCGACAAATGCAAGGGTGAGCAGGACGAGCTGTCCCATATTTTTCTGAGGTATGGTATTATCAAGTGCATACTGGGTGATGAGCGGTCCGAGAAGTCCTGATATTGCGGCGAACACGCTGAGCATAAGGGCGGTTATCATTTTGCCCTTATATTTTTTGATATACACAAAGGAGCGTTTCAGGTGGGCGAAGTCAAATGGGGTTTCAAGGACTTCGTCAACGTCATAACGGTTTCTTGCCATTTAGACCGCCTCCTTTCCGAAGCCATCGTTCTGCAGCTTGAACACCTCGTAATAGTATCCCTTTTTGGCGATAAGCTCATCATGAGTACCCATTTCGGTTATCTTGCCGTCATCGAGGATTATTATCATATCAGCGTCTTTGGTGGAGGAGATACGCTGGGCTATTATTATCTTTGTGCATGGAAAATCGAGGTTTCTAAGGCTGTCCTGAATATACTTTTCTGTTTCCATATCCACGGCGGAGGTGGTATCGTCAAGGATAAGAATGGCAGGCTTTATGGCTAAGGCTCTTGCGAGGGAAAGTCTTTGCTTTTGTCCGCCTGAAAGACCTACGCCACGCTCGCCCACGATAGTTTCATAGCCGTCAGGCATTTTCTCAACGAATTCGTTTGCCGCCGCAAGCTTTGCATAGTGCTTAACGTCCTCTTCGGACATATCAGAGTCGCCGTATGCGATATTGCCGTCTATGGTATCAGAGAAAAGCAGGACGTCCTGCGTTGCCATACCTATTTGTGAGCGGAGCTGTGAGAGCTTACGCTTTCTTACATTCACACCGTCAACGAGGACTTCTCCTGAGTTGGTATCATAAAATCTTGGTATGAGATTTATAAGCGAGGTCTTGCCTGAACCTGTTTCGCCCATTATGGCAACTGTCTGACCTGCTTTTATCTTAAAGTTCACGTTGTCAAGGACTATATGCTTGCCAAACTTAAAGGTAACGTCCTTGAACTCGACATCTCCGTGAAGCCTTTCTGTCTGGTCAACTGCATCTTCACGGTCGGTGATGATAGGTCTTGCATAGTATATCTCGATGACCTTCATTGCGGAAGCCATGAACCTTTGCATATCGTTCACATAGATACCAAGGTTTCTGACAGGGTTTGCGATGCCCCAGATAAGTCCTGAGATAGCAACATACTCGCCCATTGTTATTTCCCCTTTTATAAGGAAAAATCCACCGCCAAGGAGCATTACAACTGACAAGGCGTTTGCGAAAGCTTCCATATAAGGGAAGAATTTAAGCCACAGCAGTGACGCTTTTTTGTTGGCATCAGAATACTCTTTATTGGCTTTTTGGAACTTTTCCATCTCATAGTCCTCACGGGCGAAGGCTTTTACAACTCTGTTGCCTGAGATGTTCTCCTGAGCGTCGGTATTCATTTGGGACAGCTTCTCACGGAGGTCAACGTAGACCGGCTTTGCCTTTTTATCAAGAAGCACCACCACGCCGAATATGAACGGTGTAACAGCCAGCAGAAGAAGTGCCATTTTCCAGCTTACCATAAAGAAATAAACTGATGAGGCTATAAACAGCGAACATGATTCAAGCATACCTTTAAAAACGAATGCCACTGCATGACGCACCATATCAAGGTCGCCTGTGAGCCTTGTCATAAGGTCGCCTGTTCGGTTGCGGTCATAAAACTCCATATCCTGATTTTCGATACGTCTGAAAAGGTGTGTCCTTATTCTGTATATCATGCCCTGAGATGATAATTCATAGGTCATGTTGCAGGTGTACTGACAGATAGTTCTAAGCAGGGTAAAGCCCACCATGCCTGCAAGCAGCAGCCAGAACAGCTTTCTTTCATGCTCAAGATTAAAAAGTGCGTCCTTGCTTGAAAGAAACTTATCCACAAGCTCTTTGCTGAAATAAGGTGTGGTAAGATACAAGGCGTTGCATACGATAGACAGCACAAGGGCTGTTACATAGAATTTTCGGTAGCCTTTCAGATTGTGCCATATCCATTGAAGCTGGAACATATTCTTTCACTCTCCTTTTATTCTTCTAATCTTCATGCTCTCTTAGGCACATATAAAAATATGAAACCCATACTCTTTTAAGCTATGGGATATTATAAGCCCTTTTCAAAATAAAGTCAAGGGGGTAAAAGCATTTAGTTTACATAAAGCAAGCTAAAAAATCAACGAAAACACGAAGCTTTTGTTGTGCTTTTTCACAAATTATGAATATGTTGTTATCTAATGATAGTCATATTTAGAAGAAAACGTTTTCTTTAACTGTTATATTATCTTAAACTAAGGTTTCGCACAATAAAATAACCGCCCTGAAATAACAGAGCGGATAGAGGATATTTTTGTATGCAATAATATGCGAGCGAAAAAGTCACCCTTACGGGTTTATTTAATCCTGAAAAACGTCGGTGAAGTAGCCTGCGTTGGAGATAGGTTCATTGCCGCCTGCAAGGTGCTTTGTACAGCCCATGACGTGGCATCTGAAAAAGCCATAGTCGCCCTCACGCTCCTCACAGCCGAGGACCGTCACAGAGGTAGGCTGCATATTGAAGCCATGCCACATATTCATGGTGGAAATACCAAGGATATGTCCTATCATCACCATTGATACGCCGAAGTGACAGAAGAACACAAGGGTTTCATCGCTGTGCTTTTCAATGCGGAACATACCGTTCTCGTGGATATAACCATGGTCGGCAAGAAGCTTATCAATACCCTCATGCACCCATTTAAGCTGTTCTTCAACATTGCCTGTTTGCATATAATCGGACTTGAACCAATTATTGCGGTCATAGTATATCTCTTTATCCGCCCACTCGGTGGGGTACATATCCCATGGGATACGATGTCCTCCATCAGAGGTGGGTATTATGCCGTTAAATTCTCTCAGCCATGGGAGAGTTTCAGCGGTATCGCCACGAAGCTTCAGGGAATATTCCGCTGTGAGCTGCGCTCTGCCAAGGGGAGAAACGTAGAACTTTGAAACGTCCCAATTCTTTACACGCTGTGCAAGAAGCTCTGCTTCACGCTTGCCCTTTTCTGTAAGGGTATCATGAACGTAATCGGGGTCGCCGTGTCTGATAAAAATAAGCCGCATAAAAATACCTCCTAGTTAGTCTGCCATTGGTTTTATTTCAGCGTTGTAGGCTCTTCTAAGGAAGAACAATGACGCCATGATCGAGAATATTTCGGCTATCGGGAACGCCCACCAGATAGCGTCAAGCTTGCCTGTAAGGGAAAGAAGATACGCCACAGGAAGAAGCACAACAAGCTGTCTTGTAAATGAAACGAGCATAGAGGAAAGTCCCCTGCCAAGAGCCTGCAATGATGAGATTATGATTATATCAAAGCCTGCGAAGAAGAAGTGTGTGCTGATTATACGCAGGGCTGTTACGCCTATGCTTAGCATATTATCGCTTGCGTCAAAGAGTTTCAGAAGCTGTGCAGGGAAAATCTGCATTATGATAGTGCCGACTATCATGATAGACACAGAATATATCATGGCGTATTTTATTGCACCTGTGATACGCTTTTTCTTTCTTGCACCATAGTTATAGGCAACGATAGGGATAAGACCGTTATTAAGTCCGAAAACAGGCATGAAAACGAAGCTCTGAAGCTTGAAATACACACCGAAAACTGCGGCGGCGGTGTTTGAGAAGCCGATAAGTATTTTATTCATGCCGTATGTCATGATAGAAGAGATAGACTGCATTATGATGGACGGCAGACCGACAGCGTAGATCTTCTTGATTATTTTTGCCTGCGGTCTATACTTCACAAGGTTTATGGTTATCTCTTTGTTGAACTTCATATTGAAGAAAAGTCCGAAGGCTGCAGCGGTGAACTGACCGATACAGGTAGCCACAGCCGCACCTGTTACGCCCCACTTAGGGAAGAAGCCCACGCCAAAGATAAAGCAAGGGTCGAGGATAATATTTATCACTGCGCCTATTCCCTGAGTATACATTGAATAGATAGTTTTACCTGTAGCCTGCAAGAGTTTTTCCATGGTCATCTGACAGAAAAGACCGATACTTAGCAGGCTGATGACGGTTAGGTACTGGTCGCCATATTCGATAATTATTTTGCTTGAGGTTTGTGAGCGATAGAAGATCTCAGTGAAAAATGCACCGAAAACCACGAAGATAACGAAGTTCACAAGGCAGAGGAAAATGCCGTTATTGGCGGCGCTGTTAGCCTGCTTGAAATTCTTTTCACCAAGTGATTTTGACAGCAGTGCGTTGATACCGACACCAGTGCCTGCACCGAGGGCTATCATAAGATTTTGCACAGGGAAAGCCAGTGACACGGCAGTGAGTGCGTCCTCGCTTATTTTGGCAACGAATATGCTGTCGACGATATTATAGAGAGCCTGCACGAGCATGGATATCATGATCGGCAGGGACATTTTGAACAGCAGCTCGCCTATGGGCTGCGTTCCCATTTTATTTTCTCTTACTTCTTCCATTTTACGATTCCCACCTTAGAGTTACTTTTTCTTAGAATATATACTTTAACTTTTTTATTATAGCATTTTTATACGAAAGGTGTATGAATTATTTGTTAAATCAGCACAAATCGGGTGGTGTCCTCTATGATTCAGAATTTATGCAAGTTCTGAGCACGGGCGAACGATGTTCGCCCCTACCGATGTTTGTGGGGTTATCAAGGGTTGTGAGATAAACAATAATGCGAAATGTCAAGGGGGTGGGCTGTCGAGGGCGCCAGCCCCTACAGATTGTTAGGGGAAGTTCGTTGTGCCGCAAAATCGCTACGCTCGGTGCTTTATTTTACTTTATGCTTGCAATTTACTTGGGTCTGCTATGCTTATTTCTCATTCCTCACTCCTCACTCCTCATTCCTCACTCCTCACTCCTCACTTAAATCGCTTTATGTAGGTTTGTCAATCATATTGGACACTATTATTAAGAA
>UMLD01010151.1_pt1 | contig 15276 bp, 19 predicted proteins | sample 1966491 | NCBI WGS metagenome assembly UMLD01 (sample SAMEA4836191, study PRJEB28245) | human gut metagenome | biome: gut microbiome; material: fecal sample | place: Denmark | collected 2008
GGTGGGTGCAGGGACTGCCGTCCCGCAAAAGCCCCTCGCATAGCGGGTAGCTAGGGGCCGAAGGCCCCTGGCAAAAATCCCCCATCCCCCGGGGCTATACAAATCCGGTAAAACATGTTAAAATGAGAAGAACGGCTTCCGCCGCCGGGCGGACGTTTTTCCATCGAAAACTATAACAGAAAGAAGGTTCCCAACTTGAATCTGACCAAAATACTCTTTGCCATCGGGGCGGTGATCTGCCTGCCGCTGTACGGCTTTTTGTGCATCACCGCGCTGGACCCGCAGACCGGTTTTCTGGCGGAAGGGCTGCCCGCCACCCTCTTTTATGTGGCGCTGTTTGTTTTCCCCGTACTGATGATCCTGTGCTCCTACCTGCAGAAGAAGCGCCTGACCTTCTCCATCTCCAACTCGCGGGTACTGGCCGTGCTCGCTTTTGCGCTGGGCGGCGTGATGATTGCCGGCGCAGTGGTGGACGTCATCGGCATTGTGGCCGCCGTAGTTGACTCCCTCTCCTATCAGTCCGGTTCGCTGCTGCTCTCAGTGCTGCTTCTTTCCTCCCTGCAGATTGTGATGGCTCTGATCAGCGGACTGGTCTTTCTGCGGCTGGGGATCAGCTACCTGCTGGAAAATATCGCCAACCGCGGCTCGATGACCTTCATCTTCCCGGTGGTGTGGGCGCTGATCACCTGCGTGGAGATGTTCCGGGACTACCCGCAGATTGCCGGCATGCCGGAGCGCACCCTGTACCTGCTGTGCCTGCTGGCCTTCACCCTGTTCCTGATGGGCCAGAGTCGCATCCTCAGCGACGTCGACTTTAAAAAGGGCGTCTGCTGGATCAACGCCTTCGGTTTCTGCGCGGCGCTGTTCGGGCTGACCATGACCGTCGGGGAGATCGTCTCCTACTCGACCATGACACTGCCGCTCTTCGACGCCATCCTGACCTTCGTGATGTCGCTGTACTGCCTGTCCTTCTCATTTAATACAGGGAGCCGGTAATCGCACGGCACTTTTTTGTACAAAACAAAACGGAGAGCGGTTATCGCTCTCCGTTTTTTCATGCATGGATTCTCTTACTTCTTAATCAGCTCGCCAACGGTAGCTGCGGTGCAGCCGGCAGCGTTGGACTCGTCGGTGTCGACGTGCATGGTGGCATCGCAGCCTTCGCCTACACGGACCTCAACGTCGTCGAAGATCAGGCTTCTGTTCTCGGAGTTGATCTTGACCTGAATAACCTCGCCGTGGCTTACGCCAGCCTTTTCGGCCTCAGCGGCGCTGATGTGCAGGTGACGTTTTGCAACGATGACGCCTTCAGCAATCTCTACTTCACCGGCAGGGCCGACCAGCTTGCAGGGTGCGCTGCCCTTCAGGTCGCCGGACAGTCTGACCGGAGCGTTCAGGCCGAGGCTTCTGGCATCGGTGGCGGAAAGCTCTACCTGGGTCTGGGAGCGGAATGGGCCAAGGATGCTGACATTTGGCTGGCTCTTCTTCGGGCCAACGACGGTGACCTTCTCGTTGCTGGCAAACTGGCCTTTGATGGACAGTTCTTTCTTAACGGTCAGCTGTGCGTCTGGGCCAAACAGGGTGGCAAAATCCTCAGCGGTCAGGTGTACGTGTCTTGCGGAAGTTTCTACTGGAAATGTGTAGCTCATATTGACATCCTCCTAAAGCAATCTAATCAAACGGAACATTCCTTGGAAAATCCCGTTCTCTTTCTTATCTTATGATAGTATGAACCGGTCGATTTTTCAAGTATCGTTAAAATAATAACAAACTTTCCTCCCGCCAGAAAGTGTGCTATAATACTCTCCAGAAAAGGATTGCAGAAACCAAAAGGAGGAAGCATATGGAAAACAGCATGCAGCAGCTTCGCCAGCAGTGCCTGAGCTGTGAAAACTGCCCGCTGGCCAAAACCCGCCACAACGTGGTGTTTGGCGTGGGGGTGGAAAACGCGGAGGTCGTCTTTATCGGCGAAGGCCCGGGCGAAAACGAGGACCTGCAGGGCGAGCCGTTTGTCGGCAAGGGCGGCGCCCTGCTGGACAAATATCTGACCGCCATCGACCTGTCCCGGGACAAAAACATCTACATCACCAACATGGTCAAGTGCCGCCCGCCGCAGAACCGCGACCCCAAGCCGGAGGAGATCGCCAACTGCATCGGCTACCTGACAAAGCAGCTGGAGTTTTTAAAGCCGAAGATCGTCGTCTGCCTCGGACGCATCGCCGCGGGCGCACTGATTGAAAAGGGCTTTAAGGTCACCAAGCAGCACGGACAGTGGTTCCAGAAGGACGGCGTATGGATGATGGGCACCTACCACCCGGCGGCGCTGCTGCGCAACCCCACCAACAAGCCGGACAGCTTTGAGGACATGCTGGCGCTGCAGGCCAAAATCCGCGAGGTCTGCGAGCACACCTATGACGGCACCGAACTGTAAAAAGGGGAGGCGTTTGCCTCCCTTTTTTATCGTCCTGCAAACAGGTGGGCGCTTTTCAAAAGAATCCAGCCGCCGGACACCAGCAGCAGCCACCCGCCAATCAGGGTCAGCGGGTGTGCACCCAGCAGCGGACAGTAGGCTTGCCCACAAAAGTTGCCTTCCAACAGAAAAATGCTGTACAGCACATTGATACCACTATGGAACAATGTCGCTGGCCAGATACAGCCCGCGCGGCAAGTCAGCCAGCCAGTCCACGCGCTCATCGCTACACAGCACAGGGTCAGCACCGCCACCCCCGCCCAGGGATAACCTGGATAATCCAGACCATAATCCCAGCCCATACAGATAAGCGGCGTGTGCCAGACTCCCCAAATTAGTCCGCTGATCACAGCGGCCCATCCCGGGGTAGTCAGCTTGCAGAGCTGCGGGAACAGGTAGCCCCGCCAGCCCAGCTCTTCCCCAATCACACCGGTAAATACATTGACTGGAACCACCAACACCATCCCGCCCGCCAGCAACATCGCCAGCAGGGTGCTGCCCTCTAGCTGCGGAAACTGAAGATTCAATGCAAATCGGCCTGGGAACAGCGCAAAATATACCGCAACCCCCGCCAGCGAAAAGCCAACCGGCAGGCTCCATCCCCACCAATAGTATTTCCCCTTTCCGCGAATATGCGGCCGCAGCCCCAACCCGGAAAAGCCCTGACAGGTCAGCAATCGGGTCAGCAGAGATGCCAACGCCGGCATCCACATATAACCGCCCAGCAGCAGCGCCGCGGGCTGGTTCAAACTGTCCTGTGTCATCCCACCAAACCACGGGTATGCCGCTAAGCCCCATGACAACAAAAAGGTAATTGCGACAAAGAGAATCACTCTCCTTTTCTCCAACCTCATCTGTTCATCTCCCCTTTCTATTTAAATGTTTATTTAAATACTTAAATAGATAGTACTCCTTTTTCCCTCAAAAGTCAATGGGAATACTACAAAAACGGCAGGAAAGCTTTTCGCTTCCCTGCCGTTTGTTTTTTTATTCGACGGTGAACGAGCTGATCACCGAGCCGTCCTCGATGGCCTTGAGGGTGAAGGTGCTGCCCTCCAGCACCAGATAGCTGTTGCGGCTGCCCGCCTTCGGGATGGAGACCGAGCCGGGATTGATGTAGTAGTAGCCGTCCTCAAACTGCTGCGCCGCCGGGATGTGGGTGTGGCCGTGCAGCAGGATGTCCCCCTTCTGGAAAGGCGGGTGATTGTCCATATTGTAGACGTGGCCGTGGGTAGCCCAGACCATGTGGCCGTTGAGCCACAGCGCGGCGTAGTCGGCCATGATGGGGAACTGCAGCACCATCTGGTCCACCTCGCAGTCACAGTTACCCCGGATGCACAGCAGCTGCTCGCGCATGTTGTTGAGCATCTCGATCACCCGCTTGGGCGCGTAGTCCCTGGGCAGGTCGTTGCGCGGGCCGTGGTAGAGGATGTCGCCGAGCAGCAGCAGCTTGCCGGCCTTCTCCTCCCAGTAACGCTCAATCATCTTTTCACACCAGTATGCCGAACCGTGCAGGTCCGATGCGATCATCCATTTCATCTTGTGTCCTCCTTATTGTTTTACGCTGGCTGCTCTTTGCGCAGCTGCTCGATGCCGTTTCCGATCTGCTCGCGCAGCTGCTCCGGCAGGGCGCGGATCTCCTCGCGGCTCATCCCCTCGGTGGAGATGGCTGGCAGGATGCGGATCTTGACCTTTGCCGGATGGATCCACAGGCTGCCCTTTTTCATCAGCTTGTAGCTGCCGTCGATGCACACCGGCACCACCGGTACATGGGCACGGGTGGCCACCCGGATGGCTCCGGCCTTAAATTCGCCCAGCTCCCCGCCGCTGTTGCGGGTTCCCTCCGGGAAGATGGTGACCGAATAGCCCTTGCCCAGCAGCTCCTGGGCGGTTTTCAGGCTCTCCATCGACTTGCGCGGGTCCTCCCGGTCCAGAAAAACGCAGCGCAGCTGCTCCATCCATCCGCGGATCATCGGGAGCTTCATGATCTCCTTTTTTGCCACGATGGGGTTGGGCTTGTCCAGCTGGGTAAGCATCAGGGGGATGTCAAAGTATCCCTGATGATTTGCCACAAAGACCACCGGCCCCTCGGGGATGTTCTCCCTCCCGGTTGTGGTAATCTCCGCCCCGGCCAGGCGCAGCAGGCGGCCGGCCCAGTTCTGCACATGCTTGCGGACAAGCCGGTCGTGCCGCTCGGTTTCTCCCCTTTTTTCCATGCGGCACACCCGCCAGTACTCCGGCAGCACCACAATCAGATACAGCCAAAAATACAAAAACCAGATGATGGTTCTCATCTTTTCTATCTCCTCTCTCTTTCCTTTCTGAAATCTCTGTTGGTATTGTACAATAACCCCGCCTCTTTGTAAAGATGAGTTTTGCTTTTTTGCCTCGGTCCAGCGTGTTGAATTTCCCCGACCGGAGTGGTAAAATAGGCTTACTATTGAGCGTCATTTTTCTTTTTTGAACCAACAGCCACACAACACCTGTCCATAATGGAGGTATTCACGATGAAATTTTCCGAGTTTCCCTATCAGCGCCCGGACTATGAGCAGCTGATGTCCCGCATTTCCGAGCTGACCCGGCAGTTCCAGTCCGCACAGACCGCCGACGAACAGCTGGCTATCCTAAAACAGCTCGAGCAGCTGCGCATCGAGCTGCGCACCAGCGTCCAGATCGCCACCATCCGCTACACCGTCGACACCCGCGACGCCTTCTACAGCGCCGAGGAGGAATACAACGAGCAGATGGCGCCGGTGGTGGATGAAAAGCTGCAGGAATTTAACAAGGCCCTGGTCGCCTCCCCCTTCCGCAAGGAGCTGGAGGCCGAATACGGCAGCCTGCTGTTCCGAAATATCGAGCTTGCGCTCAAGGCCTTCTCGCCCGCCCTCATCCCCCTGATTCAGCAGGAAAACCTGCTGGTGCAGCAGTACCAGAAGCTGTGCGCCAGTGCAAAGATCGAGTTTGACGGCAAGGTGTGCAACCTCTCCCAGCTTGGTCCCTACCAGCAGAGCCCAGACCGCGCAGTCCGCAAGGCGGCGGCGCAGGCCTACGGCAAGTTTTTCGACGACCACCAGCAGGAGCTGGACGAGCTGTTTGACAAGCTGGTCAAAAACCGCACCGAGCAGGCCCACACCTTAGGGCTCTCCAACTATGTCGAGATGGCCTACCTGCTGCAGACACGCAACTGCTATGGCCCCAAGGAGGTCGCCAACTTCCGCCGCCAGGTGGTCGAGGAGATTGTGCCGGTCAACAACGAAATCAAGGCCCGCCAGGCCAAGCGCATCGGCGTCGAAGGGATGCAGGTCTACGACAACACCTACTTCTTCCCGGACGGCAATCCGCTGCCGCACGGTACCCCGGACGAGCTGATGCAGGCCGGCAAGCAGATGTACACCGAGATGTCGCCCGAGACCGCCGAGTTTATCCGGGTGATGTTCGACCACGACCTGTTCGACGTCCTCTCCAAGGAGGGCAAGGCAATGGGCGGCTACTGCACCAGCCTGCCGCTTTACCATGTCCCCTTCATCTTTGCCAACTGGAACGGCACCGCAGGCGACGTCGACGTGCTGACCCACGAGGCGGGCCACGCCTTCGCCGACTTTATGGCGGACAAATGCATCCCGCACCTCGACCTGCGCGACCCGACGATGGAGGTCTGCGAGAGCCATTCGATGTCGATGGAATTTTTGACTGCGCCGTGGCACCACCTGTTCTTCCGGGAGGACACCGACAAATACGAGCTGTTCCACGCCGAAAGCGCGATGACCTTCATCCCCTACGGCTGCCAGGTCGACCATTTCCAGGAGAGCGTCTATCTGCATCCGGAGTGGACCCCCGCCGAGCGCAACACCGAGTGGAACCGGCTGGAAAAGCTCTACCGCCCGCATCTGGACAACCGCGAAGTCAACTTCTACAATCGCGGAGCCGGCTGGCAGCGGCAGCTGCACATCTTCGAGTGCCCGTTCTACTACATCGATTACAGCCTGGCGCAGATGATCTCGCTGCAGTTCTGGGCGCTCTCGATGCGCGACCACAAGGCCGCCTGGGAAAAATATTTGGCCTTTGTCAAGCAGGGCGGCACCAAGACCTTTGTGGATATCGTCAAATCCTCCGGGCTGCAGTGCCCGCTGGAGGACGGCGGACTGACCTCCACCGTGGCGGATGTGCGCGCGTGGCTGCAGGCCCACCAGCTGTAAGAGGGACAAGGAGGATTCTCTATGGCAAAATTGGAGCAAACCTTTTACGGTGACTTCGACGATCTGTTAAACCGCATCGAGGAGGGCATCCAGCGCGGCAGTTCCTCGGCTTCGCTGGAGGACAGCAGTGACTTTTATGCCGGGGACTCCCGGTGCAGTGTGCGCGTCTTTGAGCGGTACAGCTGGTCGGGCGGCAACCGCGTCAGCATGAATGTCACCCTTTTCCAGGCGGGCAATGGCCCCATCCAGCTCTCCGCCATCACCTCCGGCGGCAGCCAGGCGATGTTCTTTAAGGTGAACACCCTTGGGGAGGAATCCTTTTTGGACAAGCTGCGGGAGCTGTTGTAGCGCGATTTACACCACTTTAGTATACTAAATTTACATTCTGTTCATGATATCGGCTGTGTTTTCAGGTAAAATTACTAATAGAGTTAGCTAATTGCACGGGAGGAACTATGGATTATCATCTTCTTGCTGAAGAGCTCATCGAGCTGCACCGCCGTCTGCTTTCGTTTCCGGTCAACCGGATGCTGGCGGACCTGGCGAAGGGTGAGCTGTTTGTCTTAAATTATTTGATGGTACATCAAGACCCGGTGCACCCCAAGGAGCTGAGCCAGCAGATGATGGTCAGCACCGCCCGCGTGGCCGCCCTGCTCAACCGCATGGAGGAGGAGGGCCTGATTGTCCGCCTGCCGGACAGCAGGGATAACCGGCAGACCATCATCACCCCCACCCAGTTCGGAATCCAGTTTGTCCAGGAACACCGCACCGGACTGGTGGATGTCATGGCAAAAGCCTTAGAACTTTTGGGTCCGGAGGACGCGCAGAACTACCTGCGCATCCAGAAAAAGATTCTGCAAAATCTGACGCCCCCTGTATAGCACGGGCCTATTTTACACACGTCCATCCTTGGGTATTCACCTTCCCGTTACCGGCAATTCTATTTTTTTAAGACGAAAGGGAGGCCTGATTACACAACATGAACGAAAAACTAAAAGAAAAAATTCACGAATCCCTCTCCAGCGTGCTGCCCATCACGCTCATCGTGCTCATTTTAAGCGTCGTGCTGGTGCCGCTGGAGATTGGAACCGTCGCTCTTTTTTTGATGGGCGCGGTCCTGCTGATTGTCGGCATGGGCTTTTTCCAGCTGGGCGCCGAAATCTCCATGACCCCGCTGGGCCAGGGTGTCGGCTCCAGAATCTTTAAAAACAACAGCGTCGTCATCATCATCGCCATCTGCTTTCTGATGGGCGCAGTCATCACCATCTCGGAGCCGGACCTGCAGGTTCTGGCCAATCAGGTCGCCTCCATCCCCAACGAGGTGCTGATCTGGACGGTGGCGCTGGGCGTCGGCATCTTCACCGCCATCGCGGTGGTGCGCATCCTGTTCCACATCAGCCTTGCCAAGATGCTGACCGTCTTTTACATCCTGCTGTTTTTACTCTCCTTTTTCACCCCGTCGGACTTTGTTGCCGTCGCGTTTGACTCGGGCGGCGTCACCACCGGCCCGATGACCGTCCCCTTCATCCTGGCGTTGGGTGTCGGTCTTTCCGCTGCCCGCAGCGACAAGGACAGCGCCAACGACAGCTTCGGCTTTGTCGCGCTGTGCAGCGTCGGCCCCATCCTGATGGTGCTGTTGCTGGGCATCTTCTACCACCCTTCCGAGGCAATCTACACCACGGTGGAGGTCCCCACCATCCAGACCTCCTACGATGTGGTGCATCAATTCCTGGTGGCCATCCCGCAGTACGCCCACGAGGTGCTGATCAGCATGTTTCCCGTCATCGGCGTGTTTGTGATCTTCCAGCTGCTCACCCGCAACTACCGCAAGCGGCAGGTTCTGCGTATGAGCATCGGTTTTCTGTATACATACGTCGGTCTGGTTCTGTTCCTCACCGGCGTCAACATCGGCTTTGCCCCGGTGGGCAGCCTGTTTGGCAGCGGCCTGGCAGAGAGCAGTTTTCGGTGGCTGCTGGTCCCCATCGGCATCGTGATCGGTTACTACATCGTTAAGGCCGAGCCCGCCGTCCAGGTGCTCAACGAGCAGGTCGAGGAGATCACCGGCGGCACCGTCTCCCACAAGATGATGAACGCCGCGCTCTCGATCGGTGTGGCCTGCGCGGTTGCACTGGCGATGGTGCGCGTCCTGACAGGCTTAAACATCTACTGGATCATCATTCCCGGCTATATCATCTCGCTGATCTTCAGCCACTTTGTGCCGCCGGTCTTTGTCGGCATCGCCTTTGACTCGGGCGGCGTTGCCAGCGGCCCGATGACCTCCACCTTTCTGCTGCCGCTGGCCATCGGCGCCTGCACCGCCATCGGCGGAAATGTTGTCACCGACGCCTTCGGCATCGTGGCACTGGTCGCGCTGGCGCCGCTGATTGCCATCCAGATTATGGGCCTGATCTATGCCCACAAAGCCAAATCGGTTCCGCAGCCCTCCCAGCAGCTGTCGGACGATACCGTCGTCGAATTGGAGGAGGAATAAACTATGTCTGAACAGCCAAAGCTGTCCGTCTTACAGCGCGTCCTGCTCACCATCACCCGCGAGGAGGACGAAGAAAAACTGCTGGAAATCTACGATTCCATGCACCTTCCTGTTTGTTTTCAGGGACGCGGACAGGGAACCGCTCCCTCTGAACTTTTAGATATTTTCGGCTTGCGGGGCACCGGCCGTCTGCTGACTGCCTGCATCCTGCCAAAATTCATGGTGCCTTCCGCTCTGGAGGCGCTGCACCAGAAGCTCTCGTTCCGGCAGCGGGGCGGCGGCATTGCCATCACCGTCCCAGTCAGCGGCATGCAGAGCCACGTGATGCAGATGCTCAACGAGGAGGCCCGCAACGCAATTCAGCAGCAAGAGAAAGGAGATGAGGCCCAAATGAAGGAAAAATCGGAATTCTCCCTGATCTGGGTTTCGGTAGCCAGCGGCTACAGCGACGACGTGGTCGATGTTGCGCGCGCTGCCGGCGCGCGCGGCGGCACAGTGATGAAGGGCCGCCGCAGAAACTCCGAGCACGCAAGCCAGTACTTTGGCATTTCGCTGCAGGAGGAGCAGGAATTTGTGATGATCGTGGTCCCGCGCGAGAAAAAGTGCGAGATCATGTCCGCCATCACCACCTCCTGCGGACTGAAAACCCCGGCGCACGGCATGGTGATCTCCCTGCCGGTGGACGACGTCATGGGTCTGGAACAGTAAAAGAGAAAAGCAACAACGGCGCCTGCCTCCCTCCCTTTTCGGGAGTGACAGACGCCGTTTTTCTTTGCTCCTCTATGGCCTTACAGGTCCTGGATGTTCATCTTCTCCATCTCGCTTTTCTTTTTGCGGCTGTGGCGCACTGCAAAGAAGATCGCCAGCAGGATCAGTGTCATGATGTTGCCTATCAGCAGAGTCATCACCATCGTCCCAATCACCTGCCAGATGCTGCCGTAGGCCGCTACACTCAGCACCGGAATCAGCGAAAGAAGAAAGCTGAGCACCGGCAGCACCAGTCCCGGAATGGGCGAGCGGGTGCGAGCCAGAAACACCTCCAGCACCACCGGCACCACCCAGAGAAAAAACAGCACAATCAATAATCTTGTAGAAACAATTGCCATCCTCACTTCTCCTCCTTTGCTTTTTTGTAGGCGTGAATCAAGATTTTTGCCGTGTCAAAATCCAGCTTGTCGTTGACCGCCAGGCGCTTGACGAGCGCGACGTAGGGGTCCTCCTCCTGGCTTTCGCCCAGCTGGATCTTTTGAATCAGCCGGTCCAGCCGCAGGCGCACCGTCGGATAGGTCACCCCATATTGGGAGGCGATCTCCTTGAGCGAGCCCGACGCCAGCAGAAACTTTTTGATGAACACCACGTCCTCATCCTCCAGATTGGCCATCCATTCCGGTACAACCTCAATCATTCCTTTTCCCCCTTTTCTGTTTTTTTTATTATACTCTTTCATTTTCTTAAAGTCAATATTTATTTTTATTAAAATCAAAAAATAATTATATTTTAATTTATAGGATTTTCTCTGTAGGAAAACAAAAAAGCGCCGCATCAGCGGCGCTTTTTCCCGGTCAGCTTCTCAGCAAACACTGTCCCAATATTCCTTCATCACCTTGTACCGCTGCCAGCGGTCGGTTTCCTGCTGGATGTCGCTCTCGCTGGCGCCCTGATAGAGCAGGATATCTTTGAGCACGCCGTTTAGATCGGCCGCGTCCTCCTGCGTGAGCTCGGCCGGCTCCTCCTCCCACTCGTACTGCGGCAGCACAAAGCCGGTGTTGCGCTCGACGGTGACATAAAAGACCGCCCGCGTCCCCTGCGGGGCGGTGCGCACGAAGCGGTACTGCGCGTAGTCGGACTGCAGCGTCTGGCTGTCGTACTGCGCCAGCAGCTCGTCCAGCAGGGCGGTCACCTCCTCGGAGGCGTCCGGCGTATAGCCGCACAGGGCCGCCAGCTGGCCCACCACCTCGGGATAAAAGAGGTTGAGCAGCTGCTGCCGGGCGTTGTAGAGCAGGTAATCGACCGGCTCGATGGCGGCGGCGCCATACTGGGTCTGCAGGTACTGCTCCAGCTCCTGCACAGTGTGGAAGGGAATCGGTTGTTGCATAAAAAACTCCTTTAGATGCGGAAGGTCATGCCGAGAAAATCGGCCTTGCGGTCGCGGCGGTTCTCATAAAACTCCTTGCGCAGCGTCACCATGCTCATCGTATCGTAGCCCAGACGGCGGTAGAGCCGCAGCGCGTCCTCGTTGCGGGTGACCACCTGCAGCACCATCGCCTCGACACCCGGTTCCTCTTTAGCCTTCTGCTCGGCCAGGGCAATGGCCCGGGTGGCGATCCCCTGCCCGCGGCGCTCCTTGTCCACAAAGATGTCCGCCAGCTCCATCACAATCGGGCCGGCGCGGTAGAGGTGGACAAAGCCCACATCCTGCCCATCCTGCAGAATCACATACAGCCGGTGATCCTCTGCGGTCCAGCGGCGCAGGTCGTCCAGCACGGGGCTTTCTTCCCCAGACTTGATCTGCTCCGCTTCATCTTCTCTGCCGACCAGGCCGCTGTGGAACCCCCAGAACGCCTCGATGCGGCGCAGGGTGGCGGCAAAATACTGCTCGGTGTATAAAATCAGTTCAGTCATCGTCAAATTCCTTTCCTGTTGGTCGGTGGGTGTTCGGACTTTGGGATGATTCAGCCGGTGCTTTTGTTCTCACGCTTTCTTTTTTTCGTCGGGGTGGGTGGCCTACCCCCTGATGATACCACATTCCCGCCCAAAAGAAAAGCTACTCGTCAAAATAAAACAGCTCCTCAAACTTCTTGTCCAGCGCGATGCACAGGATCAGGGCGAGCTTGGCGGTGGGGTTAAACTGCCCGGTCTCGATCGAGCTGATGGTGTTGCGGGAGACGCCCACCATCTCGGCCAGCTGCCCCTGCGAGAGATGCTTTTCGGCGCGGGCAGCTTTCAGGCGGTTTCTTAAAATCAGTTTCTCGTCCATCGTCTATCCTTTCCAGATATATCCAACCAGATTGAGCAGCGCTGCGACCGTGTACCCAATTGCTGTGATCAGCCGCATCTTCCCCCGCAGCAGTGCAAACTGATAAAACTGCGCCACTGCCAGATAGCCAAAATACATGGCGCCGATGTCAAACAGCGACCCATCCTTCCAAAACAGACGAATCACCAGCAGCAGAAGGAAGATCACCGTCATGCCGATCATCCCCACCATCGTCGACTGGGCGGAGATCACCTTGTCACGCTCGTCCTGGACGTGATTTTCCAGGCGGCTCCTGCGCAAAATTTCTTCCTTGTTCATCCTCTTTCCCCCTACCGCAACACCGTGATGACATAGCAGACGGCAAACAGCACCGCCACGATTAGCCCGCAGATGGCGGCGATCAGCCGGCTGCGCTCGTGGGTGACTTTGTACATTCCGTATGCCTCAAAGCCCAGATACGCCCAGAACACCGCCATCAGCTGGTAGTTGTCCTGACCATTGAACCAGTTGAATACTATCAACGCGAGGTACATCAGGCTCATCGCGGCGATGCCCCAGCGCCGGCCCCTGCTTGCGATGTACTCGGTGCCCTCATCCTTCTTTTCGTTTCTGCTCTTTGCCAATATTTCTTCCTTTGTCATATCCGTTCCCTCCTGTCAAGAACGCGGGTTGCCGATTGCCAATGACAAGTATACTTGGTATCTTCATGATAGCACTGCCAAGTGTACTTGTCAATAGGTTTTGCAAAGTTTTGTTGGCAGAATTTTTTCATCGCTAGTGGTATCTGTGAAAGAAAATTTTCATCCCTCCCGCCTTAATGAAACTTTATTTACATTTTACCTTGCTGTGCGGGAAGTTCTTACATAGTCTTTGCTATAATAAAGGCGAAGGAAAAAATAAATCTTCAGGAGGATAAAAAAATGGCTACTACAATCAAAAAACAATCTGCCTCCCAGTCGCAGAAGCTGATGGTCTTTGTGCTGACCATGTCTTTGTATGGACTGGCGACCCTGTTCACCGAACTGATTCCAAAATTTCAGGTAGGCATCGTTGAATTTTCTGTTGAATATTTTCTGTTCATCCCGCTGACCCTGGCGATGCTGTTCGACCCGCTCTCCGCCGCTCTGGGCGCCGCCACCGGCGAGCTTGTCTTCAGCGAGATCATGCTGGGCCAGTTTGGCGGTCTGGGCGAGCTGGAAAAATTTATCACCGTCACCATCGGCGTCTATATCGCCGGCCGCATGGTCAAGGACCCGACCAACCGCAAGATGGTCGGCATCGCCGCCATCACCGGCACCGCAGCCCAGCTGCTGATGGGCACCATCGTGGACATCTGCAAGGTGCAGTTTGCCGTCGAGGACTTTGAGGCGGTCGCCGGTCTGCCGGAGAGCGTCTTTGCCACCGAAGGCTTCGCCTTCTTAAACGACCTGTGCTTCTCGGGCATTCTGTTCTGCCTGCTGCCCACCCTGTATCTGGTTCCCAAGCTCTACGGCAAGATCGAGCCGCTGCTGGGCATGCAGCCGCGCACCGCACAATCCGCTGTCAGCGGCCTGAGCAGCAAGGCGCTGGTCATCTGCGGCATCGGCTTTGTCTGCGCGGTCGTCGCAGAGCTTGCCGCCACTGCCGGCATGTCTCTGATTGAGTGGGAAGCCGACTGGGCCGAAAGCGGCACCGCAGTCGCCGTCGGTATGGTGGTTGCAGCCGTCGTCGCCATCGCTATCATCGCCTATATGAAAAAGGCGAGTGAAAGGAAAGTTGCATAATGATGAACGCGGTTGAGATTGCACACCTGACCTTCACCTATCCGGGTGCGTCTCAGCCCACCCTGCGGGACATTTCCCTTCAGATTCAAAAAGGGGACTTCCTTGCAATCGTTGGCAACAACGGCTGCGGGAAGTCCACTTTGTGTAAGGTCCTCAACGGCCTGATCCCCCACTTCATCGCCGGGGAATTTGAGGGAAGCGTCACCGTGGAGGGGCTGAACACGCTGGAAACCGATATCGGCGAACTGGCAAAAAAGGTCGGGTATGTCTACCAGGATTTTGAAAATCAGATCGTCCGCCCCACCGTGCTGGACGACGCCTCCTACGCCTGCTTAAACTACGCCTTCCCCGACTACAAGGAGCGCGGCAGAAAGGCGCTGGAGCAGTGCGGGCTGCAGGGCCGCGAGGAGGAATATATCTGGCAGCTTTCCGGCGGGCAGACCCATCTGCTGGCGCTGGCCGGGGCGGTCTCGCTGCAGCCGGACATCCTCATCCTCGATGAGCCGATCGCCCAGCTGGACCCGATGCACGCCGACCGCATCTATGAGGTACTGCGGGAGCTGAACGAAAAGCACGGCAAGACCATCATCGTCATCGAGCACCACACCGAATACATCGCCGACTACTGCAAGCATGTGCTGCTGATGCGCGACGGGCAGATTCTCTGGCAAAAGCCCACCGTCGAGGCGCTGCAGCGGGTGGAGGAGCTGCAAAGCTGCAATATCTTTCCGCCGCAGGTCACCCAGGCGGCCCACCGGCTGCAACATCAGGGCACCCTCCCTGCCGGCCCCCTGCCCACCACTGTCGAAGAGGGCAAACGTGCCTTTTCCCCGCTTCGGTTTGTGGGCAACATTCCCTATATCCAGCCGCCCCGCTCCGAGGAACCGGTCGTTTCCTTCCAGAACGTGAAGCTGGCCTACCGCTCGGTCAAGGGCGAGCCCCGGGTGATCTTCGAGGATTTAAACCTCTCGATCCACAAGGGCGAGCGGGTGGCGCTGATCGGCTCGAACGGTGCAGGCAAATCGACCATGATGAAGATGATGGTTGGCCTGCTGCGGCCGAACAGCGGTTGTGTTTCGCTGTACGGTGAAGCCATCGGCGAAAAAAAGGCGGAGGACCTCTCCCGCCAGATCTCGCTGGTCTACCAGAACCCGGAGGAGATGTTCATCAAGGACAGCATCCGCGCGGACATCTCCTACGCCATGGAGGTGCGCGGCGTGCGCAACTGGCAGCAGCACACCGACGAACTGCTTGCCCGTTTCCGCCTGAGCGACCTTGACGGCCGGGACGGCAGGCTGCTTTCCGGCGGGCAGATGCGCCGGGCAAGTCTCGCCATCGGCATCGCCTTAAATCCCGGGGTGCTGCTGCTGGACGAGCCG
>UMLD01016396.1_pt1 | contig 15074 bp, 10 predicted proteins | sample 1966491 | NCBI WGS metagenome assembly UMLD01 (sample SAMEA4836191, study PRJEB28245) | human gut metagenome | biome: gut microbiome; material: fecal sample | place: Denmark | collected 2008
GTTTGATAAAAAGCAGAATAAACGGTATCGGAATTAAATTTCCAATTATACAGATTACAATCGCCTGCGTCATCGGAATCTTTAAAAGTGTTGCTAAGAGCAGTCCTCCTCGAAGTTCCAGAATCGGCACCATCGAAACAAGAAAAACGGCAACCTCCGGTGATAAAAAAGACGGCATATTTGCGGCAAACCAATGTACAATTGACTCCATTCTTTCCTCCTGTAACTTTCCCAAATGCATTTGTACTCTCTTTTTTACAGAAGTTACAAACGCATTCTTTTTAGTGTACCTATCAACGATACAGTACACTAGCCTAAAAATTCTTCGGCAAGTGCCTTGAATCCAGGCATGGAATTAATAATCGTTTCATGTGCTACGCAGTAAGCAATACGCACGTATCCAGGGCAGGCAAAAGAAGAACCCGGAACAATCAAAATGTGCTGTTTCTTTGCAGCTTCGCAGAATACCTTTTCATCTGCAACCGGAGATTTCATAAATAAATAAAATGCTCCCTGCGGTTTGATACATTCAAATCCCATCTCTTTTAAACCATTATATAAATCTTCCCTGTTTCTGTCATAATATGGCACATCTGCCTGTGCATCCAAACATTTCGCAACTGCTTTCTGCATCAGAGACGGGGCATTGACATAGCCTAAAATACGTGTCGCAGTACCTGCGGCAGAAATAACATCCTCTGAATCCGCTGCCTCATCCGGAATAACAAGATAACCAATTCTCTCGCCTGGAAGAGACAACGACTTACTAAAGGAATAACCAATGATAGCATTTTCATAATATTTTGTCAAATACGGCACTTCTGCTCCATCATAAGCCAGCTCTCGATACGGTTCATCGGAAATCAGATAGATATCTGTACCAAATTCTTTTTGTTTCTTACGAAGAATTTCTGCCATTGCCTGAATGGTTTCTTCAGAATAGATAACTCCAGTCGGGTTATTCGGTGAATTTACAATGACAGCCTTTGTTCTTGCAGTCAGTTTTTCTTCAAGTTCTGTAAGATTTGGCTGGAAAGTCTCGGTGTTCGGGCTTACCACAACCAATTTTCCATCAAAGTTTGAAACATAGCTGTTGTATTCTCCAAAATATGGAGCAATTGCAATGACCTCATCTCCTGGGTTTAATAATGTCTTTAAGATTACATTTAAACCACCTGCTGCTCCAACTGTCATAATAATATTTTTTGCAGAAAACGCAGTATCAAATTTTTTATTGATGGATTCCGCTACTGCCTGACGCACATCCTCATATCCTGCATTGCTCATATATCCATGCAGTACAATCGGGTCTTCTCTCTCTGCTTCCTCGATAATTGCCTCTTTTACCTGAACCGGTGCCGGCACATTTGGATTTCCAAGGCTGAAATCATATACGTTTTCTGCCCCGTATTTTGCTGCCATTATTTTTCCTTCTTCAAACATGGCACGAATTGCTGAGCTGTTTTTTACAAGTGCTTTCATTTTATCTGCTATCATACTCGTTTTCTCCTTTTTGTCGTCTCAAAATTTCGTTATTTTTTATTATAATCTTGTGTTAAAGGAAAATCAATGTTCTTCTTACTTAAGCCAAAAGAAAAAAGGACGCTGCTCTCCACAACGTCCTTTCTATCGTTTTTCTAAAAAACAGTTCCTACTATTTTCTTATCTGTGAAACAGAGAAAATCCCTTCTTTTCATACGGTTCTGTTTCTACAGAAGTCAACTGATAGCCAGTCTTTTCTACTACTTCTTTTAACTTTCCTTCATCTAATGCTTCTTCTGAAATCACTTCGGTCTGTTTTTTACTGTGAGAAGATGTTACCTTTTTTACATCAAAGTTATTGCGAATTGCATCATTCATGTGGCTTTCGCACATTCCACACATCATTCCATCGATTCCAAGTGTTGTTTTTACCATAGCTTTATACCTCTCTTATTTTTTATTTGATTGAAAGGACTTTATAGCCCTCTTTCTCCACATTTTGTTTCATGAGTTTCTCATCCACCGGTGCACTTAAAATAACTACCGCAGTTCCGGCTTCATGGCTTACTTTTGCCTCTTCCACTCCCTCAAGGCTTTCTAATGCCTGTTTGACTCTTGCTTCACAGTGACCACACATCATACCCTTGATTTTCAAAGTCTTTGTTTCACCATCTGTCTGTGTCAGAGAAAGTTCGGATACGCTGACTTCATTTTTTAATTTCTTATCTTTTTTCGCGTCTTTTACCTTAAATAAATTCAATCTCAATGCATTTGATACGACACAGAAACTGGAAAGACTCATTGCAAATGCTCCAAACATCGGATTTAAGGTCCAGCCAAAAATCGGAATCCAGACACCTGCTGCAAGCGGTATTCCAATTACATTGTAGAAAAATGCCCAAAACAGATTCTCATGGATATTTTTCAAAGTTGCACGGCTGAGTCTCACTGCTGCCGGAACATCACTTAACCGACTCTTCATCAGTACCACATCGGCTGCATCAATTGCAATATCCGTTCCTGCTCCAATCGCAATTCCGATATCTGCTCTTGTCAGTGCCGGAGCATCATTGATTCCATCGCCGACCATTGCCACTTTTCCTTTTTGTTTTAACTTACGGATCACACTTTCTTTTCCATCCGGAAGCACACCTGCAATAACTTCATCCACACCAGCCTGTGCCCCGATTGCTCTTGCTGTCCGCTCGTTATCTCCGGTCAGCATCACCACACGTATTCCCATATTCTGTAATTCTTTGACTGCTCTTGGGCTGTCCTCTTTTATGGTATCTGCCACGGCAATCATACCAAGCAGTTTCTGCTCTTTTGCAAAGAACAGCGGTGTTTTTCCTTCTTTTGCAAAATGCTGTGCCTGTTTCTGCATTTCCTCGGAAATTCCAATCTGCTCCTGCATAAATTTCATGCTTCCACCAAGCAGTTCTTTCTTATTATAAGATGCCTTTAAACCATTTCCCGGGAGTGCCTCAAATTCCTCTGCCTCTTCAAGCATCCATTTCTTTTCTTTCACTTTTTCCAAAATCGCTTTTGCAAGCGGATGCTCACTTTTTTGTTCCAGAATTGCCGCTTCTCTTAACAGACTTTCTTCATTTTCTCCATCTGCCGGATAAATATCTGTTACCTTTGGCTCTCCACTTGTAATTGTTCCGGTTTTATCCAGTGCCACAATCTGCACACGACCTGTTTCCTCGAGAGAAACCGCTGTCTTAAATAAAATACCGTTTTTTGCACCTATTCCATTTCCTACCATGATTGCAACCGGAGTTGCAAGCCCAAGTGCACATGGACAGCTGATAACCAGTACAGAAATGCCTCGTGCCAGCGCATATCCCACACTCTGTCCTGCAATCAGCCAGACAATGGTTGTAATGACTGCAATCGTAATAACTGCCGGAACAAACACACCGGAAACCTTATCTGCAATCTTTGCAATCGGTGCTTTTGTCGCTGCCGCATCACTGACCATCTTGATAATCTGAGACAAAGTTGTGTCTTCTCCAACTCTGGTTGCCTCACATTTAATAAATCCTGACTGATTGATGGTTGCCGCAGAAACCAAATCTCCTGTTTCTTTATCGACCGGAATACTTTCTCCGGTCAGTGCGGATTCATTGACTGCACTGTGTCCCTCTAAAATTCTTCCATCAACCGGAATATTTTCTCCCGGACGAACAACGAAAATATCACCTTTCTGTACCTGATCGATAGAAACCGTTACTTCTTTTCCATCTCTTACAAGCACGGCTGTTTTCGGTGCAAGTTTCATCAGACTCTTTAATGCATCCGTTGTCCGACCCTTTGATTTTGCTTCTAACATTTTTCCGACTGTAATCAGGGTCAGAATCATCGCTGCGGATTCAAAATAAAAATCCATCATATAATTCATAACGGCATCCATATTTCCATCTACCTGCGCTCTTGTCATTGCAAGCAGTACATAGACACTCCATACAAACGATGCCATCGAACCCATTGCCACAAGCGTATCCATATTTGGAGCTCTGTGCCATAAACTCTTAAATCCGCTAATAAAAAATTTCTGGTTAATCACCATGACAATTGCCGCCAGAATCATCTGCACAATTCCCATTGCAATGTGGTTGTCCTGAAGCCATGCCGGTAAAGGCCAGCCCCACATCATGTGTCCCATGGAAAAATACATCAATACCAGCAAAAATCCAACCGATGCAATCAGACGTCTCTTTAAAACCGGCGTCTCTTTATCTTCCAGCGCTGCCTCATCTGCTGCCAACGTGTTCGCCTTTTTATCTGCTCCTTTTACAGATGCACCATACCCAGCCGCTTCCACTGCTGAAATAATACTTGCCGGGTCTGCACTTCCCTCTACTCCCATCGAATTTGTCAATAAACTGACTGAACAGGAAGTAACACCTGGTACTTTGGAAACCGCTTTTTCGACTCTGGCACTGCAAGCTGCACAGCTCATTCCGGTTACCGTATACTGTTCCATAACTTTTTTCAACTCCTCTCTCTATTTTTCATTTCTAATTTACAGTTTGTAATTTTTACTTCATTAGTTTTTGCAAAGTAGCTACTAATTCATCCACTACTTCGTCTTTTCCTTCCCGAATATCTCTGACCACACAGGAATGAATGTGGCTTGCAAGCAGTTCCTTGTTAAATGCATTGATTGCTGCGCTCGCTGCTGCTGACTGTACCAGAATATCATTACAATACGCATCATTTTCCAACATTCCCTTGATTCCACGAATCTGTCCCTCAATTCTGCTTAGACGGTTGATTAATTTTTTTCGTTCCTCTTCCGAACGCATTGTTGTCTTTTTGCCACAACAACAGCCTCTCTTTTCTTCAGACATCTACATACACGCTCCTTTATAAGTTTCTATCGCCGTAAAACCACATGCCTTTATGACGTGTGGTAGTTCACATTGTACAACTATAGGATTTTTCAACTTCAAATACCCCATGTGGGTATCTTCACTATATACCCCCATGAGGTATTTGTCAATAGAAGATTTTAAATTTTAATAAAATGAAAAAGACATTTATCTGCCTTTCAACAAATAAATGCCTTTCTCTTCTTAATTTCTAAAACCTATATTTAGTTCTCTACTTCAATTTTACGAATTGTTTTATTTTTAATTTCTTCCTTAATTGCACCGATGAAATCTGCTAAATCTTTTGCACCTTCATCTCCAAGGTAACGACTTCTTACAGATACCTTGTTTTCTTCCTCTTCTTTTGCTCCAACTACCAGCATATATGGTACTCTTGCAAGACGAGCTTCACGAATCTTATATCCCATCTTTTCAGAACGCTGGTCTACGGAACAACGGATACCATTTTCCTTTAACTCTGCTTCTACTTTTGCAGCATAGTCATGGAATTTTTCAGAAATCGGAATCACACGCACCTGTTCCGGACATAACCAAGTCGGGAACATGCCGGCATATTTTTCAATTAACCATGCCAAAGTTCTTTCGTAACATCCCACAGATGTACGATGGATAATGCAAGGACGTTTCTTCTCACCATTTTCATCAATATAGTACATATCAAACTGTTCAGCAAGCAGTGCATCCCACTGAATCGTAATCATAGTATCTTCTTTTCCGTAAACGTTCTTTGCATTGATATCGACTTTTGGACCATAGAATGCAGCTTCTCCTACATCCTCTACGAATGGAATATTTAATTCCTGTAACATATTACGGATGTGTTCTTCTGTTTCATTCCAAACCTCCGGCTCGCCGATGTATTTTTCTTTGTCTTCCGGATCCCATTTTGACAGATGATAAGTTACATCTTCTTCTACACCAAGTACCTGTAAACAGTACTGAGCCAGTGCAATACAATCTTTAAATTCTTTTACCATCTGGTCTGGTCTTACAATCAGATGCCCTTCAGAAATTGTAAACTGACGAACACGTGTCAGACCATGCATTTCACCGGAATCTTCGTTACGGAACAGAGTAGAAGTTTCACCATAACGGAGTGGAAGATCACGATAACTGTGCTGTTCTGCTTTGTATACATAGTACTGGAACGGACAGGTCATCGGACGAAGTGCGAATACTTCTTTATCTGTTTCTTCATCACCTAATACAAACATTCCATCTTTATAGTGATCCCAGTGACCGGAAATTTTATACAGATCACTCTTTGCCATCAGCGGAGTTTTTGTGCGGACATAACCACGTTTTGTCTCTTCATCTTCAATCCAGCGCTGAAGTTCCTGCATGATAATTACACCATTTGGCATAATCAGTGGAAGACCCTGTCCGATTACATCAACTGTTGTAAACAATTTCATTTCACGACCCAGTTTGTTGTGGTCTCTCTTCTTTGCTTCTTCAAGCTGTTCCAGATGCTCTTTTAATTCATCCTTGCTTCCGTAAGCAGTTCCGTATACACGAGTCAGCATCTGATTCTTCTCGCTTCCTCTCCAGTAAGCACCTGAAGAAGAAAGCAATTTAAATGCTTTTACACCCTTTGTGCTCATCAGATGAGGACCTGCACATAGATCAACCCAGTCTCCCTGAGAATAGAAGCTGATTTCTTCTCCTTCCGGAAGATCCTCAATTAATTCTACTTTATAAGGCTCATTTTTTTCTTTGAAAAATGCGATTGCTTCTTCTCTTGTCTTTGTGAAACGCTCAATCTTTGCACCTTTTTTGATGATTTTTTTCATTTCTTTTTCAATTTCATCGAGCGCTTCTCTTGAGAACGGCTGACACTCAAAATCATAATAAAAACCTGTATCAATAGAAGGTCCGATTGCAACTTTTGCATCCGGATATAATTTCTGTACAGCTTCTGCTAATACATGGGATGCCGTATGACGCAGTGCTGCAAGACCCTTCTCATCTTTTGCTGTTAAAATATTTACTTCACAGTCTTTATCTACAACAGTACGCAGGTCTACAACCTCTCCGTCCACTTCTCCGGCACAAGCTGCACGTGCAAGACCTTCGCTGATATCATAAGCGATGTCGATTACAGATTTTGCTTCTTCATACTCTTTTTTAGAACCATCTTTTAATGTGATAACCATAACTTTTTTCCTCCTGTTTTTTATTTATGCACTCTTAGAATCTTTCTTTCCCTTGCTCTTGCAGAATACTTTCCAAAAGTACATTTACATTTATCAATATCATTATCTATTTCGCAGAGATTTTTATGGAATAAAAAAAGCCCTTGTCCATCCCTGCATTCTCATGCAAGGGACGAGCAAAGACATTACCCGCGGTTCCACCCTTTTTGCTTTTCATCTAAACAAATCAGCTGTTACACTGATTTTCAAACCACTTCATTTTGATGATAACGGAATCACCGGACCGGATTGGGGTCACTCAGAGGTAGTTTTCGGATGGTTCCCGCTAAGGCAGTTCCAGCACCGGAAGCTCCGGCTGCCTCTCTCTGAAACGTTTCCACATCTTACTCGTCTCGTCAACGTATTTTCTTATTGATGAGTCAATTATAGCATTGTGTTTTAATTTGTCAAGCGTTCTTTTTTAATCTTTTTTTACAAAAATGAATCAGAAATCTGTCGTACAACGCTTAACGATTTCACACGGCACAATGGTACGGTGTGAAACTTCTGTATTTCCCTCTAACACTTTTACAATGTTTTCCACCGCTATGTAACACTGCTGTTCAATCCGGCTGTCTACAGAAGTCAGTTCTGGCTCACAGCTTACAGAAAGCGGTGAGTTATTATATCCAACCACAGAAAGTTCTTCCGGCACCGAAATTCCTTTTACCTTTGCATACTTTAAAGCAGCAACAGCAAGCCCGTCTTCTACTGCAAATACACTGTCAAACTCCAGATTCTTATACGCAAGCATCAAATCTCTTGCATGATGAATTTCGTTTTTGGTACGGAACTTCAAATCTCCAAGTACCGGATAGCCGGCATCGGAAAGCGCCCTTTCGTAGCCCTCCATCTTCTGCTTTGCACTGAAAGTCTCCGAATCATACAAAAATAAAATCCGTTTCTTTCCACGGCGAATCAATGCGCTGGTCACTTCATAAGCAGCAGAGAAATCATCTGCATTCGAACAATAAATATTTTCTCCCTCAATCCAGCTGTTAATCAAAAAGACCGGTGCCTGTTTTGACGCATTTTTAATATAAGCCGTCTCCTTTTCTTCTACTCCGTTTCCACCATAAGTAGAACCAACCATAACAAGCGCATCGATTCTCTTAGATAATAACAATTTTACATAATTTTCTTTTACTTCTCTTGTGTGTCCACTGCATCCAAGAATACAGTCATATCCATATTCATGAAAATTTTGTTCCAGGTGAGAAATTGCTCTTGCCATGTAGTTATCCGCAATGTTTGGACACATAATTCCAATCGTTTTCATTGAATCAAGTCCAAGTCCTCTCGCAAATATATTTGGCGTATAGCCCTCTGCTTTTATCACATCCATTACTTTCTGTCTGGTCTTTTCACTGACTTTCTGGCTTCCGTTTACCACCCTTGAAACTGTTGCGATTGACACACCGGAAATTCTGGCTATATCGTAAATGTTAATGACTTTGTTTCCTCATCTTTCTATCATTCTGATTCTTTAAAGAGGCATGGATTTTCAGATTTAAAATCCATGCCTCTTTGCTGTAAAGCGGACATTTACAATCCCCTTCGCAACTTGCTTATGAAGGCAGTCGCTTTGCGACCTGTCAGTGAGAGCGAAAGGTTCTCACTGACATAAACATCCCCCTTACCCACTGTTTCGTGCCCCGTACATTTGAAACGGGAGAATGCTTATCTGCGTTCACAAAAAGTATTTCTATTAATAATAAGCCTGTTTTTCTTATAAGTCAAATCCAAAATAGCGAACTGCATTATTATAAGAAATTCCCTTTACAATTTTCTCTAATGCTTTGTAGTCAGCCGGATATTCTCCGTTTTCTACCCATCCGCCGATTAAATTACACATAATTCTTCGGAAATATTCATGTCTTGTATAGGACAGGAAACTTCTTGAGTCCGTCAGCATACCGATGAAGTTGCTTAACAGACCTAAATTTGCAAGAGAAGTCATCTGTTCAATCATTCCTGTTTTATGGTCATTAAACCACCATGCACTACCCTGCTGAATTTTACCAATTGCACTGCTGTCCTGAAAACATCCTAAAATTGTTCCGATTGCTGCATTATCATTCGGATTTAAAGAATATAAAATCACTTTCGGCATCTTATCTGCTACATTTAAAGAATTTAAGAAATCTGCCGTTTCAGAACTTGGTGCATAGTTGTTAATGCAATCATATCCTGTATCCGGACCTAACTGCTTATAACGTGGTGTGTTGTTATCACGTTTGCATCCATAATGAAGCTGCATTACCCAGTCTCTGTTATAATATTCTTCTGCCATGAACTGTAAATATGCCGTCTTGAATTTTAATTCTTCTTCTTTTGTTACCGCTTCACCAGCAAGTCTCTTGACAAAAATTCTTTCGACTTCTGCATCATCTGCCGGAGCATACATAACATACTCGATACCATGGTCTGATACTTTACAGCCATTTGCCTGGAAATAATCCAGACGTTTTACAAGTGCTTCTTTTAAAGCCTTGAAGCTGTCGATTTTTACTTCACTTACTTCAGAAAGAGTTTTTACATAATCCAGATATTCCGGTTTTTCCAGATTCATTGCCTTGTCCGGTCTCCATGCCGGAAGTACCTGTACATCAAAACTGTCATCTTTTGCAATCATCTGATGCCATTTTAAATCATCTACCGGGTCATCTGTCGTGCAAATCAAAGTAACATTAGACTGTTTAATAATATTGCGAACAGACATGCTGTCCTCCTGCAGTTTTGCATTACACAAATTCCATACTTCTTCTGCGGTTTCTCCATTTAAATAGCCTTCATAACCGAAATATTTTCTAAGCTCTAAATGACTCCAGTGATACAGCGGATTTCCGATCGCCTTTTCCAGAGTTTCTGCCCATTTCTGAAATTTTTCACGGTCAGATGCACCACCGGTGATGTAATATTCATCTACTCCGTTAGAACGCATCTGACGCCATTTATAATGGTCACCACCAAGCCATACCTGTGTGATGTTTTCAAATTTTCTATCCTCAGCGATTTCCTGCGGATTGATATGACAGTGATAATCTAAAACCGGCACCTGACTTGCATATTCATGAAATAATTTCTGTGCAGTCGGAGTTTCAAGTAAAAAGTTTTCATCCATAAATGCTTTCATTACAAAAGCCTCCTTAATAAAATTTCTTGCTTCACCACAGGTGCAATCCTGCGGTGAATAATAGATATCTTCTAAAGTTCCATTCATTACTTTTTTGTCAATCAAATACTCCTGACATGCAATTTAGTCCAAATAAATCAACAATCTATTTTTACTACACTTCATTATAGTCAATATAAAACATGATTGACCAAAAAACATGAACCAAGCTTCACATTCATTCAACTTGAACTTTACTAAGTAACTTCATCCATTGGAACTTTTGATTAGCTATCTTTTCACAAGCAGACACTTTGGAGCGGCCGGTACTTAGCGACGGTATTTTCGTCGCTTATGTACCGCTGCCAGCGACAAGTAGTGCGAACGTGTCTGCGGTGAATGATAGCGCTTTCCCTTTATACATATCCCATCAGACTTGGCAGCCATAAACTAAGCTGTGGAATATAGGTCACTAATAATAATACAGCAAGTATCGCTGCAAAGTAAATAAGCAACTGCTTAAATACTGTCTCAATTTTTACATTTCCAACTTTTACACCGACAAATAACGTCGTTCCTACCGGCGGTGTAATTGTTCCGATACATAAGTTAAAGATTAACATAATGCCAAAGTGAATGGTACTCATTCCAAGTGCACTGCAGACTGGAAGGAAGATTGGCGTGAAAATCAGACATGCCGGTGTCATATCCATGAATGTTCCAACTACAAGCAGGATAATATTAATCAGCAGGAAAATAATGTATTTATTATTTGTAATTGCAAGAAGTCCGCTTGATACTGCTTCCGGAATATTTGTAAATGCCATAACCCATGACATGATACTGGATACACCAATTAAGAAGATAATGATACCTGTCATTTCAGCACTCTCTTTGAATAATTTCGGGAGGTCTTTTAAGGTAATGGATTTATAAACAAACAGAGACAGACAAAGGCTGTATACAACTGCTACAACAGAGCCTTCTGTTGCTGTAAAGATACCACCAATAATTCCACCGATTACAATAACAATCAGAAGCAGACATGGCAGAGCCTGTAAAATAACTTTTCCAGCTTCTTTTGCTGTAAATGTTGATTTTGCACGATAGCCTTTTTTCTTTGCAATGATGTAAATTACAAGCATACATGCAAGACCCCATAAGATTCCAGGAATATATCCTGCCATAAACAGGGCAGCTACAGATGTTCCACCACTTACTAAAGAATAAGTAATCATAACATTACTTGGCGGAATCAGAAGTCCTGTCGGTGCTGTCGCAATGTTTACCGCTGCGGAAAAGTTCGGGTCATATCCCTCTTCTTTTTCGATTGGTCCGATAATAGAACCCATAGCGGAAGCTGCTGCTGTACCAGAACCAGAAATTGCTCCAAAGAGCATGTTTGCGATAACATTTGTCTGAGCCAGTGCACCCGGAGTACGTCCGGTGATTAATTTTGCAAGGTTAATCAGACGGATGGCAATTCCACCTTTATTCATGATATTTCCGGCAAGAATAAAAAACGGAATTGCTAATAAACTAAATACTGAAATTCCTGAAAAAATTCGCTGTGCACCGGTCAATACCGCAACGTCGATATCCATAACCGGAAGAATTGCACATACAGATGATACACCAAGTGCTACAGCAATCGGTACACCTGCGACTAACATAATGACCAGCAGAATCAAAATGATGATTCCTGATACAATTGCTATATTCATAAATCAGACTCCTCCTATTTTTCTTCAGCCACCGGCTGGTCTAAATTTCCCTTGCACAGTTCAATCATATTTAAAATTGCATAAATTACAATTACAATTCCACTAAGCGGAACAACTGTGTAAATGATTCCCATTGGAATTCCAAGAGAAGCTGTTTTCTGTGTCATTGTAAGTTTCATAATGGTAGAACCACCGTACACCATAACGCTCGCTGCAAAAATTAAGAACAATTAATTCAATTACCAATTCTAAAACTTTTTTCTTTGTTCCGGTCAGCTTATCTGCCCAAAATCCCATTCTCATGTGGTCACGTTTTCCAAATACCAGTGCTGAAGAAAGCAATGCCATCCATGCAAAGCTATAAGTCAGAAGCTCTTCTGATACCGTACTCGGGGAATTAAAAACAAAACGTGTGACAATCTGGTAAGTTCCTACACATACCATAAAAGCAAAGAGAATGATACATAAGAAACTTAAGACTGCATTCATCCCATTTTTGATTTTCTTTACTGCTTCCATCGTACCCCTCCTACTCGTACTTTTTGTTAATTTCCTGAATATGGTCATACAGATCACGGATGTTTTCATTGCTTTCTAACATTTCTTCCTGTACACCTGCAACTTTATCTTTAAACTGCTGTACATCAACGTCGATAAATTCAACACCCATCTGATTCTGAGCAATGTCTTTTGCTTCCTGAACCTGAGTATCCCATTCTTCCATTTCTACTTCTGTAGAAAGACGTGCTGCTTCTTTAAAGACCTGGAATTCCTCATCACTTAAACTATTTAAAAATTTAAGATTTCCGATTAATAAATCCGGTACCATCTGATGTTTGTTGTAAGAATAATATTTTGCGACTTCACCGTGTTTGTTGTTTGTCAGCGCCAGCTCATTATTTTCCGCTCCGTCAATGACACCCTGCTGAATCGCTGTGTATACCTCACCAAAGCTCATCGGTGATGCTGCTGCTCCAAATGCATTTGCCATCTTAACACTTGCCGGACTCTGCTGTACACGAATCTTAAGTCCCTTTAAGTCATCTGGTGTATAGATTGGTTTCTTTGCATAGAAGCTTCTTGTTCCTGCATTGTACCATGTCAATACTCTAAAACCTGCATCATCCGTAGATTCATAAATCTTTTCCATGTAATCAGTATCGTTCATGGTTTCATGGTAAGCTTCTTCTGATGTAAATAAGTATGGCATACTGAAAATCTCATACACATCAGCAAATGTTTCGAGGTTTGCTGTTCCTGCCACTACAAAGTCAATCGCTCCGGTCTGTGTCAGTTCGATTGCTTTCTGTGCAGAACCTAAAATTTCATTTGGATAAATCTGGACTTCATATTTATCTCCTAGATTTTCCTCAACATATTCTTTGAACTTTAACAGTCCAAGATGTTCCGGATGTGTTTCAGACTGCGCATGAGAAATACGAATAATTCTCTTGCCACTTGAAACACCTGCAATAGAACCGCATCCTTGAGCACTCATAACCACGCACAGACAGACCAGGCAGACAAACAGTCTTCTTAATCTCTTCATAAGTTTCATTTTCCTTTCTTTTTTCTTTTTTTGCACGCGTAGGTAAGCGTTTACATTTCATTTTGAATTATAAAACGCTTTCACCGAAATAGCAAACACTTTTCCGCAAATTTTTTCACAATCTTTCCCATCTGTTTTTGTCTATTTTCCCTAAAATTATGCTTTTTTTAATGTTTCTCATCTTTTATATTGACTATTAAAGCGTTTCGTTGTATTTTTTATGTAAGCTCTTACAATTTTTAATGGAGGAATTTTCCAATGCAAAAATATTTAAAGATTCATTCCAATGATAATGTAGCAGTTGCTCTTGCTCCATTATCCAAAGGACTGGTTGTCGAACTCGGCAGTCAGACAGTGACTTTATCAGAAGATATCCCACAAGGACACAAATTTGCCTTAACAGATATCAAGACAGACGAACCTGTTATTAAATATGGTTCACAAATTGGTCTTGCAAAAGAAGACATCACAACCGGTTCCTGGATTCACACACACAATATCCGCACCGGTCTTGGCGACCTGCTTACTTACACTTATGAGCCGATTCATCCGGAAGTCAAAAAAACCGAAGAACGTTTCTTTGATGGTTATAGAAGAAGCAACGGAAAAGTCGGTGTTCGTAATGAAATCTGGATTGTCCCGACCGTTGGCTGTGTCAACAATGTCGCAACTGCTGTCGAACGACAGGCTCAGGTTTATAAAAAAGGAACCGTTGAAGAAATCGTTGCTTTCCCACACCCTTACGGATGTTCTCAAATGGGAGACGACCAGGAACATACAAGACAGATTCTTGCTGATTTAATCAATCATCCAAATGCTGGTGGTGTACTGGTACTTGGACTGGGCTGCGAAAACAGTAACATCGAAGAATTAAAAAAATACATCGGCGAATACGACGAAAAACGCGTTCGTTTTCTGGTTGCTCAGGAATGTGAAGATGAAATTTCCGATGCACTGGATGTAATTGCAGACCTTGCAGACTATGTAGGAAGTTTCAAACGAGAACCCATCAGCTGTAGCGAACTGGTTATCGGAATGAAATGCGGCGGAAGTGACGGACTTTCCGGAATCACTGCCAATCCAACTGTCGGTGCATTTTCCGACTTGTTAATTTCCAAAGGCGGAACAACTGTCTTAACAGAAGTTCCGGAAATGTTTGGAGCAGAAACCCTGCTTATGAATCGTTGTGAAAATGAAAAACTTTTTGATGAGACCGTGAACTTAATCAACGATTTTAAAAATTATTTTAAAAGCCACAATCAGACCATTTACGAAAACCCATCTCCGGGAAATAAAAAAGGGGGAATTTCCACTCTGGAAGATAAATCTCTTGGATGTACCCAGAAATCCGGAAGTGCTCCTGTAAAAGGTGTTCTTTCTTATGGAGACAGAGTCTGTACACACGGCTTAAATCTTTTAAGTGCTCCCGGAAACGATTTAGTTGCCTCCACTGCTCTTGCAGCTTCCGGTGCACACATCGTTTTATTTACCACAGGACGTGGAACTCCATTTGCAAGTCCGGTTCCAACTGTAAAAATTGCAACTAACTCTACACTTGCAAATAAAAAAAATAACTGGATTGATTTCAACTGTGGGACTTTAGTAGAAGGG